>OQWM01000909.1_pt1 | contig 19967 bp, 19 predicted proteins | sample 1691531 | NCBI WGS metagenome assembly OQWM01 (sample SAMN03418257, study PRJEB22391) | human gut metagenome | biome: human-gut; feature: organic feature; material: feces | host: Homo sapiens | place: Tanzania | collected 2013-01
TGCGAGCTTGCGTGGCAATCTCGTGGAAACGAAACGACAAACTTTTTCTGCGCCCACATAAAATTATTCATTATTCATTATTAATTAATCATTCAAAATCAATCTTTTCCGCTGCTGTCTTATTGACATACGGGCGTTTTCGTTTTATTATAAATAAAATAGTAAAGATAATGCGCGGCGTATGCGCGCGTATTTGCAATTATAAAAGGCTGGACGGACTTTATGGACGACAATTCAAGAAACTTTATCGAAGAAATCATCGACGAAGACCTTGCCGAAGGCAAAGTCAGCAAAATTATCACGAGATTTCCCCCCGAACCCAACGGATATTTGCACATCGGACACGCAAAGGCTTTGTGCATCAACTTCGGCATGAAAGAGAAGTATCACGGCGCATGCAATCTCCGTTTTGACGACACCAACCCCGCCAAAGAAGACGTGGAATATATGGAAAGCATCAAAGCCGACATCAAATGGCTCGGTTTTGATTGGGATGAGCTGCACAACGCAAGCGACTATTTCCCCAAAATGTACGAATGTGCGGTGAAACTCATCAAAGACGGCAAAGCGTACGTTTGCGATTTGTCCGCAGAAGAGATAAGCGCAACTCGCGGAAGTTTCGGCGTGCCGGGCAAAGAAAGCCCCTATCGCAACCGCTCCGTCGAAGAAAATCTCGACTTGTTTGAGAGAATGAAAAACGGCGAATTTGCCGACGGCGAAAAAGTTTTGCGTGCCAAAATCGATATGGCATCGCCAAACATCAATATGCGCGACCCCGTCATTTATCGTATCTGCCATGCGACGCATCCGCACACGGGTGATCAATGGGTGATTTATCCGATGTACGATTTCGCACATCCCATCGAAGACGCAATCGAAGGCATCACGCACTCGCTTTGCTCGCTTGAATTTGAAAACCACCGTCCGCTTTACGACTGGGTGACTCTCAACTGCGGTTTCGATCCGCGCCCCAGACAGATAGAATTTGCAAGACTCAATCTCACGCACACCGTCATGAGCAAACGTTTCATCAAACGTCTTGTCGACGAAAAAGTGGTGTGGGGTTGGGACGATCCGAGACTTTCGACGTTGTCGGGCATAAGAGAGCGCGGTTATACGCCCGAAGCAATCCGCGATTTCTGCTCCCGTATCGGCGTTGCAAAAGCGGACAGCGAAGTTGACATTTCCATGCTCGAGCATTGCGTGAGAGAAGACCTTAACGCACACGCTCAAAGAGCAATGGTTGTGACAAAACCGCTCAAACTCGTCGTTGACAACTATCCCGAAGGACAAAGCGAACCCGTTTATATCGAAAACAATCCGCAACAAGAAGACGCGGGCGTTCACGAGACTACGTTCTCGAGAGAACTTTATATCGAGCAAGACGACTTCGCTCTCGATCCGCCGCCCAAATATTTCCGTCTTAAACCCGACGGAATCGTCAGACTCAAAGGTGCATATATCGTCAAATACACTGGTTGCGAGCAAGACGAAAACGGCAACGTGACTTGCGTGCATGTCGAGTATCTGCCCGGCACGAAATCGGGCGAAGAAGGCGCAAACATGAAGGTCAAAGGCACGATACATTGGGTGAATGCCAACGACTGCGCGGACGTGACGCTCAACATGTTTGACTATCTCATCAACGACGGCGACGGCGATTACATGGATAGAGTAAATCGCAATTCCTTGACCGTGTTGAACGGCAAAGCGGAAAAAATCGTCGCGGAAGCCCCCGTGCATACGAGATTCCAGTTCTTGCGCGAAGGCTACTTCATCAAGCGCAACGAAAACAACGAGTTCAACAGCATTGTCGGGCTCAAAGATAGTTTCAAGCCAAAAGCATAATATCGGGCGGAACACCCGCACCCGATTGAACGAATATAAGTACGCTTATAGGTGAAATATGTTTATTTGTAAAGTATGCGGAAACGAAGTGAAGCCGGGACAAGCGTTTTGTCCCACTTGCGGAGCGGACGTCGTTGAAAATTATCAGACGGTCTGTCCTGCTTGCCACGCAAAAAACAGTGCCGGAAGCAGATATTGCGCAAAATGCGGCGCGATATTGCAGGTTATGCGCAAGCCGGTATGTGCGGTTTGCGGAACGAAGAATTTGCCCGGTGCAAAATTCTGCGTATCCTGCGGTGCGCCGATAGTGGTTGAAAGCGAGACTCACAGCGACGCAGATATGCTCGACGCAAGAAAGACGAAACTTCGTCTCGACAATATGGAGCGCGAAAGAATGGCGGTTGTTGACAAAGAAATCGCAGAAAAGCGCGCAAAAGCCGAAGAAGAGAGAGAATCGGCGCTCGAAAAAGTGGAAGAATACCGCAAAAAGAGCGAAGACGAATACAAGCAAAAGGCAAACGACCTTGAAGACTACCGCAGAAAACTCAACGAAATGGGCCCTGAAGACGTGGAACTTTTGAAGAAAATGTCTGCGGCACTCAAGACCTATTCCAAATACTACGCCGACCCGTATACGCAAATCGACGAAGACGACATCGACGGTGAAACCTACGTTTGCCCTGCGTGCGGAACGATAAATCCGCCCACGGCAACCGCTTGCACGCACTGCGGAAGAGACAAGGCAAGAGCGTTGCTCCTTCTTGCGAAAAACAAGATCAAGCAAAGTCCGCCCGTCAAACGCAAACAAACGATAATCCCTGCGCCCGAAACCGACCTTTCGGTGAAAAAAGTTCCCACTCTCGACGAGTTTATCGAAGAAAAGAACGCACCGAAGACGGAAGAAACGGCCGCACCTACCAAAAAAGAAGAAGTCAAAGAAGAAGCACCTGCGGATTTCTCCGGCCCGAGCAACGCTCACTATGCGCCCTATCCGCCGCAATATGCTCCTTATCCTTATCAACAATCATACCCGTATCCGTACCCTGCGCCGCCTTATCCGCAAGCACCGTACCTTATGGGAGAAGACGGCAAGCCCTATCAAATGCCGCCCATCGTTCAACCCGTTGCTTTCGTTCCGTATGTGACGCAAGAGCAACCGCTTATGCAATATTCGCCGACGGCGGTCGAAACAAAACCGCAAAGAGCAGTGCCGATCAACGTAGCGGCAAAAGACGTCAAGAAGAATTGACGAGAAGAATATGGCAGATCAGAAAAACAACAAACCGAGAATACGCGGCGTTGACGACGCCGGCATAAGACTTGCACCGCCCCCGATAAACAACGCGGGCTATCACGTCATGCCGACCGTTATGCAGGAATACGTCATAGAGCCGCATCTTTCCGTGGACGAACCGAAGGAAGAAAAGCGAGAGGTGTCCACCGCCGACGATTTTCAACCGAGAAGGGAAGACGCCAACAAGAAGTGGAAGAGACAAAAGCGCGCAAAGAATATGATTGCGGGCGTGATTGCTCTCGTCGTTTCGGTGGTGGTGCTTTTGCCATACGTTCTCGGCGCAATAGAAACAAAAGTGAGTGCTCCGTTCAGGTTCTCGCTTGAAAGTTACAATGTCGTCGGGAAATGGATATCCGCTTTCAAACAAACTGCAGCGCTTGGCTGGAAAGGCGACGGCATAAAAGAGATTTGGCTATCGGCAGTGCCGAGCATGATTCTCACAATCGGCATTTTAGCAGTGCTTATTAATGCGATAAAGTCGTTGTTTGCGCTGTTTGGAGCAATCAAACCCGTAAAATACGGTTGGGGTGCATTCGTAAATCTCGTATGCGTGCTTGCCGTTTTCGTGGCGTCACTCGTCGGAGCACCCGCGATAGGCATCGACAAAATTGACTTTATGGCCGACTTCATACACGGTTTCAAGGCGAGCGAGTTGTTCACGCTCATGACGTTCGGGGCAGGATATACGATAATCTGCGCTTTGTTGTCACTCGTAAACCGTGACAAGTTCGGTTATCTCAAATAAGAGCAATAAAGGAGAAATATATGGCAAAGAAGGATCGTAACAAGGAAATCGTTTTGACTCCCGAAAGCAGTGAAATTCAAGCGGTGGACGAACCGATGTTCGAATCGGAAGCATACGCCACTCCGCAACCCGAAGAAGGCTCTGACGTGACGGTTATGAAACCCGTCGGCATCGGCGGACCCGTTCCTATCGTCGCACCCAAGCATAACACGATTCAGTTGCAACCCATTGTCGTGCCGCTTGCGGTCGTGCCTTATATGACGCAGGACAGCAACGTTTTGCGCACGGACGGCAACAGACAAGACACCTATGCGCCTGCCACCATCGAGTACGGCGAAGCGACCGATTTTGAAACGGTCTCGGCACAAAAGGTCAAGAAAAAGAGCAAAGTGCAACCGAGAATTTTTGCGCTTGTCACGTTCTTGCTCTCTGCGCTCGTCGTGCTTCCGTTCATTCTCTCCTATTTTATGGACAGCGTCGGCGCAATGAAAATTGCAGAGTTCAACGTTATCGGAACGATTCAAAAATGGGTGGCAAACGGCTTTGCGCTTCGTCCGCTCAAAAACCTTGCGTATATCGGCGTTGCGGCAGTGAGTGCGGTTATGGTGCTTTCGTCTCTCATTTCTATAATCGTTGGCAAGTATCCGAGAGCCATGCACGTCATATTCTCGCTCGCGGCATTCCTTGCGCTGCTTGCGCTTCTCGTCAAGTGGCTCGTCAAGAAAGAGTTTGTCATCGCAGACAATGTCGGTTTTGTGGTGATTCTTTCACTTTCTTTCGTCAATTTCGTGCTTGCCGTGGTTTTCTCCTGCCTTCTCAACAAGCTCGAAGACAAGGTCGAAAAAAGCCAGAACGCGGCAAAGGAAATCTGAGTATAAACTCGCATATAACACGCAAAACGAATTGCACCCCGCGATTCGTTTTGATTTATTAAGGGAAGAATTTTCAAAAAACGCATATATGGCGACGTTTGAAAAGAGATTCTTCCGCAATACACGACGGAACACAAATAAAGGAGCTATGTCGCTCAAACTCGTATCTCTCACAAGCGGAAGCAAAGGCAACTGCACATTGGTTTTTTCAAACACGACGGCAATTTTGGTTGACGCGGGTTTGTCGTATACCAGATTGTGCGCGGAACTTAAAGATTTCGGTCTTACTCCCGATATGATTGACGGGGTGGTGATAACGCACGAGCACAGCGACCACATTTGCGGATTGCCAAAACTTGCCGAGCACACAAAAGTGTATGCGCATCCGCTCACGCAAAGAGCCATATTTCAACGCACGGGCGGGCTGAAAAACGTGTGCGACGTGGATGATTTTGAGGGCGGTTTTGATGTGGGCGACGTCAAAGTGTTACCTTTCCGCATACCGCACGACGCGGCGTATCCGCTTGCATATTCTTTTGAGTGCGGCAACGCGCGTTGTAGCGTCGCAACCGACATAGGTATGCCGACGCGCGGCGTTCTTCGCAACATAAAAGACAGCGAAGTCGTGTTGCTCGAAGCAAATTACGACCTTGAAATGCTCAAAAACGGCAAATATCCGCCAAATCTGAAAGCGAGAATTTTGTCAAATACGGGACACCTTTCAAACGACGCTACCGCAGTCATCGCAAAGCATATTTGCGAAGGAAGCGAAGTGCAGAATCTCATTCTTGGGCATATAAGCGAAAATAACAACACCGAGCAACTTGCTTTCGACACCGTGGAGCGCACGCTTAAGGAGTGGAACAGCGACATAGAATTGTCCGTTGCTCATCAATCGAGAAGGAGCGAAGTTTTCGAGATATTATGAGAAAAACCATAAGCGCAAGCGAAGGAAGTTCCATATATATTACGGGTGTCTGCGCAGGGAGCATTTTGTCCCTGTTTTTGTCGCTTGCACTCAGAAACGTCAACGTCGGCTTTGACGGAATGAGCGTATACAACTGGTGCGGATACGCACTTATGCAAATAGCGTTCATAGCGACGGTGTTCATATATTCGGCGGTGAGAAAAACAGACGTCGTGAGCGTCGCAAAAATGAAAAAACCGCTTAATATAAAGCAAATCGTGTTGTTGCCGTTCATTTCTATTGCGACGATACTCGCGTTTTTGCCGCTCGCAAACGCATGGAGTGCGCTTTTGCAAGTGATGGGCTATCACGGTTCGGGCGTTGCGATGCCTGCGTTTTCAAACGTCGGAATTTACTTTCTTGCGTTGTTTCTTATGGCTCTTTTGCCTGCGTTCGGTGAAGAATTGCTCGTTCGCGGCAATCTTTTTTCGGGATTATCGACGAGAAACGTGTGGTTTGGTGTGCTTATGTCCGCGCTTATGTTTTCGCTTATGCACGCAAATCCCGTGCAGACGGTGCACCAATTCGGTCTCGGCATAGTGCTCGCTCTCGTAGTTGCGCTGTCCGGTTCGCTTTGGGCGGGCGTCGTGGTGCACTTTTTCAACAATTTCATAAGCATAACGCTTACGGCGTACGTTCCGCAAGTTGACGAATGGTACGTTGCGCTCGGCTATTACAACTGGCTTACGGGAGCGGCGAGCGTCGTTGTCGGCGTTCTTTTGCTCGTCGTTTTGTTGTGGCTTTTCTTCCGTGCGGGCGGCAAAAAAGAGAAGTCGGGTATTGTGAAAAACGTGTATACCGAAGACGGATTCACGATAGTCGCGACGCAAAACGTATCGAGCGATACGGATAAGCCGAAAAAGAGCAACGTTTTCAAAGATTTCGCAAGATTTTTCAAGTCGCTTTTCACAAAACAGGGGTGGAAAAACGTCTCCTACCGGCTCGAAGAGCGCAATGAAGTCGAATATATAGGCAAAAATCAAAATCTTACGGGCGTTTGGATTGCGCTTGCGCTCGTGATAGTCTACTGGATTTACGCATTCGTGGTGAGCATAATATGAGCAAGAGAAAAAGCGTAGGCATCATATATTTCGTCGTGATAATGCTCACTCTCCTTATGAGAGTGGCGTCTGCACTTGACATTTATTCGGCTCTCGGCATAGAAGATTACGACGCGCTTTGGACGTGCACCGTGCAGATTTTGCTTTTCGGGCTTACGAGCATTGCGCTGTATTCGTGGAGTGCGTATGCAAGACGCGAAAGCGTCAAAGAAGTGCTTTGCGATTTCGGAGTGAAACGCATAAAAGCACTAGACTGGTTGATTATTCTCGGAATATGCGTCTGCACTATGGCGGTTTCTACGGGTGTTTCTTTCGTATGGCAAGTGGCACTCAGGCTTATAGGGTTCACACACACGTCGTCGAGCACCGATTATTCGACGGTCGGACTTTTGTTCAAGGAACTTGCGCTCACCGCGCTTTTGCCGGGGATTTTCGAAGAGATTGCGCACAGGGGCTTGATATACGCAGGGTATAAGGAATGCAAGTGGAAGTTCGTGTTGGTGTCCGCATTGCTGTTTTCGCTCATGCACCAAAACATCGTGCAGACGGGATACACGTTCTTTTTCGGTGCGTCTCTTGCACTCGTGATGTATTACACGGGTTCGATTTGGGGCGGTATACTGATACACTTTGCAAACAACGCGTGGGTGGTGCTTTCGGGATATTCAGAACAACATCCCGACGGCGCGCTCGGTTTCATAGCGAAAATAGAAGATTTGTTCTATTCGTCGTCTATCGGTTTTGCGACGGGAGCAATGCTTATTATCGCATGTGCAGGTTTTCTCATTCTGCTGTTTTGGCTGCTTAGAAAACGCGCGGTCAATGCGTACAGAGTCGGCGTTCCCTTTGACAAACCGTCTCAGGACGTCGTGCCGCTTCACAAGGACGTCACGCTTTGGGTGATAATCGCAGTCGGAGTCGTTGCGACGATTTTCTCGTTCGTGTGGGGTATGACGAGATGAAAATCAATATTATCGCAATAGGCAAAATCAAAGAAAAATATTTCTCGGACGCAATCGCCGAGTACGTCAAACGCGCGTCGAGATACGCCGACGTAAAGGTCGTGGAACTTGCCGACGCACCGCCGTCAAAGACGCCCGAAGAGCAAAGAAAGATAGAAAGCGATTTGCTTCTTTGCAAGGCAAAAGGCTTTGTCGTTGCAATGGATATGCGCGGAAAAGAGTTGTCAAGCGAAGGACTTGCCGAACTCATTAAGAGCAAATGCACCTTGGGCGAAAGCGAGTTTTCTTTCCTTATCGGCGGCAGTCACGGACACACCGAGGAGTTGAGACAAAGGGCGGATATGCTTTTGTCGTTTGGCAAAAACACCTTTCCTCATCAACTTTTCAGGGTTATGCTTTCAGAGCAGATATACCGCGCGCTGTGCATCAATGCAGGCACGCCTTATCACAAATAAATTGCAAAATCACAAGTTTATATGACGACAATACATATATAAAACTTGTTTTCGGTGAAATATGGCATACGAAGAAAAATATATGCTACGAGCGATTGAACTTGCAAAGGCGTGCGCCGAGCAAGACGAAGTGCCTGTCGGCGCAGTGGTCGTAAAAAACGGCTCAATCATTGCAGAGAGCGGAAACAGAAAAGAGAGAGACAACGATGCGACGCATCACGCCGAGATGTTGGCTTTGTCTTCGGCAACCGAAAAAGAGAACAATTGGTGGCTTGAAGATTGCGAAGTATACGTAACGCTCGAGCCTTGCAGTATGTGCGCGGGGGCAATGATAAACTCGCGCATCCGCGCGCTGTATTTCGGAACGTACGACGAGAAGACGGGGGCGTGCGGATCGAAAGTCAATCTGTTTGAAAAAGGACTTTTCAATCACGACGTCGAAGTGAGCGGCGGATATATGAAAGAAGAATGCTCCGCATTGTTGTCGGATTTTTTCAAAGCAAAGAGAAAAAATCGAAAGAGCGATAAATAAGCAGAACGGGGAATGTAAATAAGAAAACAAAAAGAATTACAATCCGATAAATAGAAAACGTTGTTCAAAAACGAGAATAAAACGAGACAAAAAGAAAACGACCGCAAAGCGCGGTCGCATTCTTTTTATATCGGGGAGAAGAAACTTTTTTGCGTGCATTGAATGTCAATGCACGGCGTCGGGGATTGTGATTGCAGAATCGTTGAGAGATTTCAGTCGGTTATTTCTTTTGAGTTTTCATAGGCGGAAGGTTTTTCTTCGTTCAAAGAATCGTTTTCCGCTTCTTTCCCTTCGACTTCTCCAAAAGACGGGTCGAAGATTTCCACGAAACCGACGTCGTTTATCACGTTGTCTATTGCCTCTTTCGGAACGCCGAGTATGCACGCAAGCACACTCGATACGATTGATACGATGCCGACGATGACTATTGCGATGATTTCTTTGAGTTTTTTCTTGTCCATGACGTTCTCCCTGAAAGTTATTGCGCCTGCATAGCCTTATCACCCGAACGCAACGGCAATATATCATGCGGTTTTCAAAATATCCAAATTATTATGTCACGTTTTTTTGCGTGGCAAACTTTCAAAGAAAACGAATATAGTATGGTATGGAAAAGTATAATATCGTTTTTATAGAAACAGAATGGGCAAGGGCGGAGATTCTGGGCAGGCGAGCGGAAGATTTCGTTCTTCGCGAGTTTTCGTCTTTCGGAGCGAGCGTTGCGAGAATGGTGAAAAAAAGTGCGTACAAGGAAGAGTGCGCGCTCTTGCCCGATTGCGTCAACGTGGTGCTCGAACTCGATATGCCGCTTGTGAAACTAAAAGACGTCACGTCTCTTGCGGACAGAATGAAAAGGGACAAAATAAATTGCGTGCGCTTGGGGAGCAAGGATGCATTAAGCAAAATCTGCATCGGAAAGGATACGAGCGGCGGAGTTTTTTCATCGTCGCAGGCTTTTTTTAAGATTGATGATGCAAAATCGTTCAATCTGGTGTATAATCGGCTTAAAGACGAAATACTTGACGAAATGCTTTCGCGCGGAGTGAAAATTCTCGACAAAGCCACGACGTTTATCGACGATACCGCCGTCATAGAAAGCGGAGCGACGATTCTGCCGTTCACGAGAATAGAAGGCGAGAGCGCGATAAGCGCACAATCCGTCGTCGGAGCGTCGTATATAAAGGACAGCGTGATTGACGGTGCAAACGTCGAATGGTCGCATATAGTATGTTCGCACGTGCACGCGCGCGCGACTGTCGGTCCGTATGCAAGACTCAGAAGAGCGGAAATAGGCGAAGATTGCAGAGTCGGAGATTTTGTGGAAGTGAAAGCGTCCGCACTTGAAAAAGGCGTGAAAGCAGCGCATTTGAGTTATATCGGAGACGCGCAGGTCGGGGAGAGAACCAACGTGGGGTGCGGAACGGTGTTTTGCAATTACGACGGCAAAAACAAGCATAAAACGACCGTCGGTTGCGATTGTTTTCTCGGCGCGAACACGAATCTCGTCGCACCGCTCGTCGTGGGAGACAAAGCGTTTATTGCAGCAGGGACGACGGTAACGAGAGACGTTGACGAGAAGACTTTCACGATAGGGCGCGTGAAGCAGGACACGGTGAAAAGTGACAGATGATGAATTGTCGAATCACCGAAGACACGGAAAAGACACAAATCAAACGGATATTATCATAAAAAAACAAAAAGAAAACGCAAGGCGGAAGCCTTGAAAGGATAAGCGTATGATGCTCGTCGTGGGACTCGGCAATCCCGGAATGAAGTACAAAAACACCTATCACAACGTCGGCTTTATGGTCGTTGACGCACTATGCAAGAGACTGAAAATCAAAGCCGACGTGAAAGAATGCGACGCACTCACCTGCAAGGCAAATTACAGGGGCGTCGATTTTGTCGTTGCAAAACCGCAAACCTATATGAATTTGTCGGGTGAAGCGGTGAAAAAACTCGTGCGCAAATACGGCGTTGACGAGCAAAACGAACTCATCGTTTGCTATGACGATATAGATTTGCCGATAGGAAAATTGCGCATAAGAGAAGAAGGAAGCGCGGGCACGCACAACGGCATGCGCAACATCGTTGCGGAACTTTGCACGCAGGATTTCAAGCGTGTGAGAGTCGGCACAAAAACGGAGCAACTTGCACAACACGAAGTTCAACTTGTCGATTTCGTGCTTTCAAAGGTCGATTTTGAGAATAAACAAGTTTTGCAAGGCGCGATAGACACCGCCGTAGACGCCGTTTTGGATATGGTGGAAGGCGTTGACATTCAGCGTGTTCAGGAAAGGGCAAACAGGAAAAACAAGTGACGACGCCAAAGATTTTACAACTTCAAAATCTCGGAGAAAAACTCTCGTCGCTAAACGGCATGGGAGCAAAAAGTCTGACCGACGAAAAATTGTCGGCGGTTTCCGTATTGCGTGTTTGCGAAGGCGCAAAGGTGCATATCATATCCCAGATTCCGACGAAAAAACTCGTAGTATGCTCGGATAGTCTCGGCGCGAAAAGTTTGTTCAGAAAACTGCAAGGGTGGGGAATCAAAGTGGACTATTTGCCCTACCGCGACGACGTGTTGATTGCAAGAAAGAGTTTTTCTTCTCAAAACGTCAGAGAAAGGGTTTGCACGCTAAGCGATATGGCGTGCGGAGATTTCGACGTGGTCGTGACGAGTGCTGACAGTCTGTTGCAACTCTTCCCGAAAAAAGAACTGGTGAAAGAGTTTTCCGTCACCGTGGCAAAGGAAGACCTTATTTCTCCGCAGGCACTTGCCGACAGGCTTGCCCTTGCAGGATACAAACGACAGACGATGATTGCCGACGCAGGCGATTTTGCGGTGCGCGGCGACATAGTTGACGTATACTCGACAAACGGCACGGCGTACAGAATAAATTTCTTTGACGAACTCGTAGAAGACATAAAAGTCATAGACGTTGAAACCATGCTTTCTTCAAACGACGTTGAAAGCGTGCGATTTGCTCCCGCAAGCGACGTTATATTGTCCGAAAAAGACTATGACGACGCAAGGGAAAAACTTGAATTTTATCGTGACGTAAAATACGCCGCCGAAGCAAAGGAAAGACTTTCGGTCGGCGCGTGTGACCCGTCGCTCGTGTGGGCGTTGCCGTTTATGCAAGGCGCAACCGCACCGATATTCGATTATCTCGACAAAACGGACGTGATAGTTTTCGACGAGCCGAAAGTCGTATGCGACAAATTGCAAATCCTTATCAAAGAATTTGACGGAAGAATAAAGAACCTTCTCGAAGGCGGAGAAATCCTTGCGTGTCACAAAGACGTGTATATCACGCTTTCGGAAATCAGAAGACGTCTTATGTTCGTTAGGAAATTGAGTTTTTGCGCGCTGTCTCTAAACAATCAACTTTTCGAGCCGAAGTATATAATCGAGCCGAAGACGAAACCCGTCACGAAATACTATCTCGACCCGCAGACCATTGTGCAGGATTTGCACACTTTCGTGCTCAACGGCACGAAAACGCTTCTTGCGTGCGGCAGCAAAGAGAGAGCAAAGAGCGTCATCGAGAGTTTGCGTGAAAACGACGTTTTTGCAACATACAGCGACGACGGCAACGACGACGGCACGATACTCGCAACACCGATGACCGTCGAAACGGGCTTTATATATCCCGCACAAAAGGTGTGTCTCGTCGGTGTGTCCGAATGTATCGGCAAACATCGCTCAGAAGAAGGACTTTCGCGCTCCAAAGAGCAAGCGCTCGCACCCGTTGCAGGCGATTACGTCGTGCACAGAATTCACGGCGTCGGACTTTGCGAAGGCACGACGATTCTCAAAACGGGCGATTTTGAAAAAGAATATATTGTTCTCAAATACAAAGACGGCGACACGCTTTACGTTGCCACCGACCAGATGAACAATCTTCAGAAGTTCATCGGTGAAGAAAGCCCCGCGCTGAACAAACTCGGCGGAAAAGAATTTGAAAGAGAAAAGGAAAAAGTGCGCAAATCCGTGCGCAAACTTGCCGTAAATCTCGTTGAACTCTATGCCAAGCGCGAAAAACAACGCGGTTTCAAGTATAGTCCCGACACCGTGTGGCAAAAAGAGTTCGAAGACAATTTCGAATACGAAGAAACGCCCGACCAACTCAAAGCCATAGCCGACATCAAGCAGGACATGGAGACGGGGCGTATTATGGACAGACTTCTCGTCGGGGACGTCGGATTCGGCAAGACGGAAGTTGCGTTCAGAGCAATGTTCAAGACGGTGCTCGATTCAAAACAAGCGGTTTTGCTTGCACCGACCACTATCCTTGCCCGCCAGCATTACGAAAACCTTATAAAGAGACTCGAACCGTTCGGCATAAAATGCGGACTGCTCACAAGACTGCAATCGACCAAAGAAACGCAGGATTTGCTCGACGGCCTCAAAAAAGGCACGGTGCATATGGTGATTGCAACGCACAAAGTGCTTTCAAAGGCGGTCGAATTTCACGATTTGGGCTTGCTTGTGCTTGACGAAGAGCAACGTTTCGGCGTTGACCACAAGGAAAAACTCAAAGAAAAATATCCGCTCGTCAACGTGCTTACGCTCTCTGCAACGCCTATTCCGCGCACGCTCAATATGTCGCTCACGGGCGTAAGAGACATATCTATGCTCGAAACCGCGCCGCAAGGCAGATTGCCGGTGCAAACGTATGTCGTGGGATACTCCGACGCACTTTGCGTTGACGCAATCACGAGAGAACTTGCTCGCGGCGGACAAACGCTCATACTTCTCAACAACGTCGAAGCACTCGACCCGTATGCAAGCAAACTACGCTCTCTTTGTCCGGACGCGCGCATAATCACCGCACACGGACAGATGCTTCCGGGGCAACTGGAAGAGAGAATGAGCGCGTTCTACGACAAAGAATTCGACGTGCTCGTCGCGACCACGATCATTGAAAACGGCATAGATTTGCCCGACGCCAACACGCTTATCGTCATCGACAGCGGCAGATTCGGGCTTTCGCAACTTTATCAGTTGCGCGGAAGAGTCGGCCGTCGCGGCGCGCTCGCTCACGCATATTTCACCGTTCCCGAAAACGGTGCGCTCACCGACACCGCACAAAAAAGACTCAATACGCTTCTTGAAAACACCGACATCGGCAGCGGATTTAAAGTCGCTCTTGCTGACTTGTCCATTCGCGGAGCAGGCAATCTTCTCGGAGCGGAGCAGAGCGGACATATCGAAAAAGTCGGCTACGAGATGTATCTGGAACTTCTCGACGAAGCGGTGCAGGAAGTCAAGACGGGCGTTAAGAAGCAAGAGATAAAAGACGTGGAAATGAAAGTGGATGCGGCGGCGTTTATCAACGACTCGTACATAAGCGGCAGAGACAAGTTGCGCGTGTACAAGCAAATATCAAAGGTCGCAAGCGTGAGCGCGAGAGATTCGCTCGTCAAAGAACTCGAACAAGTTTACGGTCCTGTGGATTTGCCGCTTGAAAACCTTATCAACGTTGCGCTTCTCAAAAACCTTGCAAGCAATTACGGCGTTTCCAAAATCATCATCAATCGCAACGGTGCGGGTGCGAATTTCTATGACGCAGACGTTTTCAAGAACGAAAGCCTTATGAATGCGGTTGCGAAAAACAGCGGTAGCGTGGTGCTTACGACCACCATTCCGCCGTCAATGATTTTTGAAGTAAACAAACTCACGGCGGAGCAAAAGTTGGCAAGACTCATCGACTTTTTTGCCAACATAGAATAAGACTAAATTAAAAGTATATATTGCAAAAAGCACGCTTTATGCGTGCTTTTTGCGTGTATAAAACGCCGATTTGAATATTTGTGCGTTCACGCCTATGCGCACGGTTCTCACCGTCGTGCGCACCGTGCGCCGTCTTTTGCGCTTTGATTCGACGCCCTTTTACGCCAACCTTTGCACGGTGATATTTGCGCCGGTGAAGTTTATCGTGGCGGTTGACGCATTGTGAATGGACAGGGGCGTTTCGGCAGTAGCGTTGTAGACGATGGTTTTGCTCACGTTTGCGGATTCCGTGGGACTTGCTTCGTCGTTTAGGATTTCCGTTGCAATCGCGGCGCCGTTTGCATAGAGTTGCACGGACATAGTTGCGGTTGCGGTGTCGGCAGTTCCCGTTGCGCCGTAGGTGACGATATAAGTGCCGACGGGAAGGGTTACTGCGTTGTTTGCAACCGTCATCGTGGTGGTGGGCGTGGTTGCCGTCGAAGTTATCGGGATTATCGCCCCTGTCGCTACCGATTGAGTGCCGCCGCTTGCATAGAGTGCGTCGACAAGTGCGGAAGTGCCCGCTTCGCCTTGCGGACCTTGTGGTCCGGTCGCACCTGTTGCTCCGGTTGCTCCGGTTGGACCTTGCGGTCCCGTTGCTCCCGTCGGACCTTGCGGTCCGGTCGCACCCGTCGCCCCGGCAGGACCTGCCGGTCCTTGAATACCTTGCGGACCTTGTGCTCCTTGCGGACCCATAGGTCCCATAGGACCTGTCGCTCCGACCGGACCCATAGGGCCGCGGATATATTCGATTGACGGACGGCCACACGGCGTTGGCATGGGACGAGAGTTGCAGCACGGATTGTTGAACCAGTTGAAAAACATAAAAATTTCCCCCTTTGAATTATGTACGGGAAGATTGTCAAAATCAAATCGCTATTTTGCAGTGCTCGGTGGAAAATCACACCTTTGAGTATTAAAACCGACTTAATTTGTACGCGTGCATGCGTGCCCGTTGATTTAATCGGCGTTTTGGTATATCCTATGTGTGAAAAAATATTTTTGTGCAAATTGCGTAACCGATGCAAAAGTCCTGCGTATATTCAACGTAAGAAAGGCACGGCCAAACAAAAAAGGACGAAACTATGAAAGAAAGATTCAAAAAATATCTTGAAGAACATTTCCGCAAAATAGCCCCGACTCAAGCGGCTATGGAATATCGCAAAGCACTTTTGAGAGACCTTCTCGACAGAGAGCAGGAATTGCGCATAAAGGGCGTAAGCGACGACGAGCTTATCTACAATATGGCGATATCCGAACTCGGAGACATCGACAAAACGCTCGAACGATTTGAAGAAAGACAGATAAAGAGCGGCGTCGTGAAACGCAAAATCAGTATGGCGGCGGTAATTGCCGTATCCATCGTTGCGTTGCTTGCGGTGGCGTACGTCATCGTCGGAGCACTCGTCGCTTGGCATCCGACTTGGCTTATAATGGTCGGCGGCGTGTTTGCGGGACTTTCCGTAATGCTCGTGTACACGGCGGTCAGATTCGGCCAAAAACACAAATTCGCAGTGACGAGAATATGCGTTGCGATATGCGAAGTTTTGCTCACGGTGTTCGTGTTCCTGCTTTTGCAACTCGTGTTCCACCTGCAAGGCGCATGGATGAGTTTTCTTGCAATGGTGGCGGTGCTTGTCGGCGTAGACACGGCAATAGCGTTTTCCACGAAGAGCAAAGCGAGATGGTTCGAATTGCCGATTTTCATCGAACTTTTCGGCGTTATGCTTTACGTTCTTCTCGGGCTCACCGTTCCGCATTTTTGGCATCCCGGTTGGCTATTGTGCCTTATGGGTGTTGCGGCGGCAATCGTTGAAATCGCTATTTTCGTAACGAAGAAACTTCGTGTGAAAAACAAGAAAGAAAGCAAAGAAATCGAAGAAAAGAACGAAGTTGAAAATCAAAAATATTGGACGGAATGGGACGATTAACATCTTGTTTTGGCCATATAAAACGTCAAATCGGTTGTTTTCAGGAGTGATTATGGCAAATACTATAAAGGCTGAAATGTGGGATAGAATGCAGTTTCTGTTCCGCAATTATTACGACAGAATGGTGCACGCAAAATTCGTTTACGACGGTGAACTCGACATTCCCGTGCTTAAAAACGCGTTGCTGTTTATGATTGAAAAAGCCCCCGTGCTACATTCGAGTTTCGTTACGACGGTTGTTGAGCCGTATTGGAAAGAAGAAGAATACACCATTGACGACGTCTTGTCCTGTCACGAAGTCGAAGACGCGGACAAGGAGTCTGACGAATGGCTTCTCGGAGTTATTCCGTACACGAACAACGTGCAGATGAACGTTGCGATTTTCAAAGACGAAAAGCACACGATATTCTGTCTTCGCGTCAACCATATGTGCATGGACGGCGGCGACTTGAAATATTTCCTTGCAACGCTCGTGGAAAACTACGGAGATCTCAAACGCGGCGAATACGGCAAAGTGCATATCAAGAGCGGTTCGAGAAGTTACGACCAAGTGTATTCCATGCTTGAAGGCGACGATCTTAAACACGCAAGGGGACTTTACAAAAACATATCCAAAACACCCGACAAGGTGTATTTTCCCTGGAGCGAAAGCGTCCCCGAAGACAAAAATACGATCGTGCGCCGCACCATAGACGAAGCGGACTTCAAACGCATGCACGAAGTGTCCAAAAAACTCGGCATCACCGTCAACGACGCAATCATGGCAACGGTGTTCCGTTCTCTGTACGAGATATGCGGACTCAAAGACGACGATTCTCTCACCGTGTCCTGTGCGATAGACCTTAGAAAACATATCGAAAAGGGCGGACTTCTCGGCGGCATGACCAACCATACCGCGTGGATGGCTGTGCGCACGCTCGAAAAAGGCGACGACATCAGAGACACCGTCGTCAACGTCATCCGTTCCACCAAAGGATACAAGCGCGACAAGTTTATGGGGCTTTATTCGCTTCCGCTTCTCAAACTCGCGTATACGATTTTTCCGCACGACATCGCCGAGTTCGCAATCAAAGCGGGCTATGACAATCCGCTCATTGCCGTCAGCAACATGGGCTTGCTTCCCGCCGACAAACTCACTTTTGACGCGCTCACTCTCAAAGACGGCTTCATCTCCGGCGCAGTGAAGTACAAACCGTTCTTCCTTATGTCCGCCACCACGCTCATGAACCGAGTCACGCTTTCAACCGCCATTCGCGGCAATGCCAAAGACGTTGATATAGCCAACAGGTTTTTTGATTTGGTTATAGATAATCTTCACGCTTTCAACACAATCTAAAAGCGCGCTAAATAGCGAATAACTGCGTCAACACCCATCCGCTCCAAAATCACGTACTAAATGTACGTTGGGTTTTGTTTCGGATGAGTGTTTTCTTGTTCTTTATCTATTTAGCGCGCTTTTATGAACGTAAAGATTGCAGAGACTTTCTCCCGTCAACTCATGTATTAAGCCTGTCAAGATTTATCGCAGAACATTTGATTTTTAATAATCACGGGAAGAAAATAAATGTCGAAAATTGCACGGTTTGGTTATTGCACAAATGTAGTTTATGTGATATATTGTATATATCACCATATTAAAGGGGTTGTATTGTTATGACTTTTGCACAATTTTTGTTCGTTGCCATCGACAAACTCTTCGACGGCTCGCAAAACAACAAGAAAATGCTCCGTTTCAAAGACGTGAAGTTTGAAATCGAAACCGATATCGCATACGGCAAGGACGACGCGGAAAAACTCGACACTTACTACGTCAAAAAGGACGGAGACGAGAAATATCCCGTGTTCTTCTACATTCACGGCGGCGGATTTGTTGCCGGTGACAAGCACTACCGCAGGGGACTTGCGCGTTGGGCGGCAAACAAAGGCTTTTTCGTCGTCAACGTCAACTACGGTCTCGGCCCGAAAGACCTTTTCCCGAAAGGACTTCAACATCTTGTCAACGCACTCAACTGGGTGGGCGCAAACGCGGGAAAATACAATCTCGACCTTGACAATATGTGCGTGTCCGGCGACAGTGCGGGCGGATACTATTCCGCAATGCTCGCTTGCGTGAGCACAAACAAGGCTTTGCAACAAAGATTCGGAGTGGAAACGAATCTCCGCTTCCGCACCGCAATGCTTGACTGCGGCATATACGACGTCGGCGAAGCACTCGGACAAAAGATGCCTTTCAATCTCACCGACAAAGTGCTTTACGATTTCAGCGGTGTGCACGTCAAAGGACTTGACACCTACGAATACAGAGACGCAATGGCACCGTTCGATTTTGTGGACGCAACATTCCCGATCAGTTTCATCACTTATGCAGAGAAAGATATGTTCTGCAAAGGTCAAGGGCAGAAACTCATTGCGAAACTGAACGATTTGGGTGTTCACGTTGAATCTCACCACAGCACGAAATTCTTGGACAATCACTGCTATCCGCTCAATTGGAACAAGGGCGCGGCAAAAGAAAACATCCGCCTTTGCGACGACTTCCTTGCCAGAGTGGTGAAGAAAGAAGTCTGATTTGAAAAACAAATAGCAATACTATTGCATTTTTATCGTGTACATAGTATCTTTATCATGAACAATATACATGCGACGCGCATATGCGCGTCGCACGTGAGACCACAAGTCCGGTTTTTTATTTTGGGGGCAGGGCTTGTTTTATATAGATAAAAATTTGTGGAGGACACCAAATGAAAAGAACAAAAATTGTTTTGGCATTGCTGCTTCTTGTGGTTATGCTTACGTCTTCGTTTGCGCTTGTTGCATGCGACAAAGTGCCTGAAAAGTACAAGATGAAAAACTTTTACGGCACTTACGATCAGTTCGCAAACGATTATTTCACCGTATTTTTCACTGTTAATGGAGAACGGGGAACCAACGAATTATCTTCAGGGTGGTGGAAAATTTGCGAGTTGAAAGATGATTCATTCATATGCATCGATCATTGGAATGAAAAGAAAGAACAGAAATGCGATAGTGCTTTGATAAATAAAATCCGCGAATTGCAACAAAAAATCGGAAGTAATGTGACGATTGAAAGGAAAAAGATGATTTTCGTTGATTCCGATAGTGTTGTAAAGTATGTAAAGACAAAGACGGTATATACAGGACATGAATATTTGACAAGCGGATTTGATTCTGCCGGCGAAGAACTGTTTTCTTGTCGTTATAGCGAAGAAAACGATGAAGGAATCAAGATATTAACAATTTCGCAAAGTTGCAGTGTTCTTATCGACAGTGATAATGAATGGGGAATTAAGTTTATTATCGAATTGAAAAATAAATAATTAAAGGGATGGATAAAATGAAACATAATAAAATTTATTTGCTTTTAATAATGGTTATGTTGCTTATTATGGGGAACATACTTGTATTTCAAGAAACAAATATTGCACAAGCATATAATACAACAGATCTTCCATTATCAATTAAATATGGTGAATATGCTAATAACATTTCTCCGTTTGGGA
>OQWM01000911.1_pt1 | contig 19950 bp, 17 predicted proteins | sample 1691531 | NCBI WGS metagenome assembly OQWM01 (sample SAMN03418257, study PRJEB22391) | human gut metagenome | biome: human-gut; feature: organic feature; material: feces | host: Homo sapiens | place: Tanzania | collected 2013-01
TCTTTATATATGTATCTATTTAATATATAAGTAGTTATAGGGTATATAAAAGGGGATTTTGGCTTGATGTACCCTAATTGGAATTATTGGAATTATTGGAATTGGAATTCTGGAAGATGATTCCCCCAGCAGCCTCCAACTTCCTCTCCCAGGCCTATCCTATCATGTGGCCACCATGCGCAGTTCCTCGGCTGCAGCATGGATGAAGAAGTGTTCATAAGTCAGGGACAGTAGCGGCCCAAACTAAGAATGCACAGTAGGGGAAAGTGGCGTGATGCACTTGTATCTGCACCACGCCACATGTCATTCTGTAATGGGCTGTATTTTGCCTTTACGCGCCCTGCTGTCGCTTTTGTATCCCCATCGGAAGGGTAGCGCCAGGCAAGCCTATCAGCGCTCAGAATCGCTTGTTTGTCCCAAGGTAGAAGATTACACCTTCAGGAATATCTTGTAGCGATACATGATATAGAGGAATATCCACCAGGTGATGATATAGCTGGTGGGTTCCACCACGGAGTAGATGCTCTCGGGTAGGAGTGAAATCACGCCACCCAGGAGGCGGTCACGCATGAAGTCGAAGTTGACGAAGCGGGGCAGCATGTAGATGGCGATGGAGTTCATGCCGATGACCACGAAGAAGAAGTCCCAGCCGCGCCAGCGCTTCACATCTATTATATAATAGAAGAGGGCCAGCATGATGAGGGAGTAGCAGGCCACTGCGCACACGAAGGAACTGGACCACAAGGCCTTGTTGATGGGAGTCCAGAAACTCCACAGGTAGCCCAGGATGCCCAGCGCCACGCCTGCCGCCAGCATGCCCAGCGCCTTGCGGGTGCCTGTGAGCCCTTGCTTTTCGGTCTTTATCCATCGGCCTGCCAGCATACCCAAGAGAGCCGTACCGATGGCAGGAATGGTGGAAAAGAGGCCTTCGGGGTCATAGTCGGGCCTGTAGCAATGGGCACCGAAGAGCGTGCGGTCGATATAGCAGGCTATATTTCCCTCACGCGTGAGAGCTGCGGCACCGGGCGCGTCGGGCGCCACCACCAGACTGGAGATGATACTGTAGCCCACCAGCAAGCCTGCCACTATCAGCAGTATGCGCTTGAGGCTGTGCACGTGCATGTAGATGAGGGCTGCACACATCCATGCCATGCCGATGCGCGCAAGCACGCTCCAGAAGCGCAATTCGGCAAACTGGAGCTTCAGGATGCCGTTGCACACCCATCCCAGAGCCATGAGCACGAAGCCACGCTTGATGGCCTTGAGTACGATGGCAGAATGGCTCATGCCACGCTGGCGCTGCTTCTCGAGCGAGAAGGGGAACGAGCAGCCTGCAATGAACAGGAACAGGGGGAAGATGGTGTCGTGGTGGCGCAGTCCATCCCAGCTTGCGTGGGTCATCTGTTCGGCCACGGTCTGCCAGGCAGCGCTGTCTGGGAAGAAGCCTGCTATGGCCGTGATGACAGCCGCCCCTCCCATGATGAAGAGCATGTCGAAGCCTCGGAGGGCATCGAGCGATTCCAGCCTCTGCGGCTTGGTTGCGTTTGTTTGCATATCAAAAATCGGTTTAGGGTTAATGTTCTGTTCTGTAGATGGATATTGCCTAATGGATACCGCGTTCGTTGAGCGCCTTGGCATACCTGCGGGCGTTCTGCAGATGCTCCTGATAGGTGGCAGCAAAGCGGTGGGTGCCCGAGAAGTCCTCCTTGGCACACATATACAGATAGGGATGCTGCGTGTGATGGAGCACGGCATCTATCCCGTCGATGCTGGCCACGCGAATGGGACCGGGAGGCAGCCCCTGGTTCTGATAGGTGTTGTAGGGGCTTTGAGTCTTGAGATGCTCGTGATAGATGCGGCGGAGCGAGAAGTCACCCACGGCAAACTTCACCGTAGGGTCGGCCTGCAGCGGCATGCCCAGCCTGAGGCGGTTGATGTACATGGCGGCTATATCGGGCTTCTCAGCCTTGTTGGCCGTCTCCTCATCCACTATGCTTGCCAGCGTGCACACCTCCACGGGTGTCAGTCCGCATGCCTTGGCCAGCTGCTCTCGTTCGCCCTGCCAGAAGTGGTTGTGCTCGGTGAGCATCCGGTGCATGAAGTGGTCGATGCCGGTATCCCAATACACTTCATAAGTATTTGGCACAAAGAGGGCTGGCAGCTGTTGGTTGGAGTAACCCAAAAGGGCGCACTGGCTGCTGTCGGCCATGAATCGGACTACCTCTGTGCTGTCCATCATCAGGTGGCTGGCCAGATATTGTGCCATGCGGTCCATGGTGCGTACGGATGGGATGATGAGCTTTACGGGCTCCTGCTGGCCGTTTCTGAGGCGGCGGAAGAGCGACAGCGCATTCTGGTCACGCGTCTCGTAGCGTCCCGTGCGCACATGATAATTAAGGAGACTGGCGCACAGCCCCATCCTCCAGCCCAAGCGGCTCTTTATCTTTACCGAATCCATCGTGTCGTCGCGGTCGATATAGAGGCAGCTGTCCTCGCCTGCCGTCCATTGGCTGCGGGGCAACAGCAGTCCCGCCAGCACCACACACAGGGCCACCGCCAGCACCAGCAGCACACCCGCAAAGGCCAGCAGAATTCCTTTTTTGCCCATTCCATCGGGGCTTTTCGGCTTTTCAGCCTGCCCGTTCTTCTCCATTTCTTCCATTTTGTCTTGATTCTTGATGCACAAAGTTACGTTTTTCTGTCCAGTCTGATGGGCAGAATGGCACTTTTATGTGCAGAAACCAAAGCAGAAGAGCCATTCCCAAGGCGTTCTGCCCGGTATGGCTCTTCACTTTCTGCTATTGTGTGTAGGGCAGAAGCCTCACTTCTTCTCCATCACTTCCACCTTCAGTTCGCCGCATTCCTGTATGATGCCCACATACTCGGCAAACTCGGGCGTGGCCATGTGTGCATCGAGCACAGCCTGGTTTTCCCAGGTCTCCACGATGGCAAACACATCGGCACGTGTGGCGCTCTCGAATGCGTCATAAGATACACATCCCTGGTGGCTGCGGCTCTTGGCCACAAGTGCGATGGCAGCCTCCAACGCACGCTGGTACTCTCCTTCCTTGGCCTGGAAGAAACAATTTACTCTGATCATGTCTTTCTCCTTTCTTATTATATAGGGTTTTATGTCTTTTCTCATAGCAAAGTTAGCGATTTTACGCAAAAGTGCATTATCTTTGCCACAAGAATTACTCTTTAAACCCAAAATAATACATTATTATTATGAAATCAATCAAAATGGCTCTGATGCTGCTTGCCCTTCTGGCCCCATGGACCACGGGTGCGGCTCAGGAATTCTCGCCCACACAGGGCTACCGTCTGGAGATAAGTGACGGACTGGCCCTGGAATGTACGGGAAGCTCCATGACCTTCAACCCGGTGAACAAGAAGTCGGGCAACCAGGTGTGGTACATCCAGAAGTCGGACCGCGCGGGATACTTCACGCTGGTCAATCCGCAGACCCAGATGGCCCTCGACAACGGCAACAACGGCACTCAGCCGGGCAAGGTGTGTCCTTGGGACGTGAACCCCGGAAACGCCAACCAGCAATGGAAGTTGACCCATGTGGAGGGTGACACCTACACCTTCACAAGCGCGGCTGGCGACCAGTGGAACTGCCACATGCCGTTGAGCGAGAGGCGCAGGCTGCTGTTGGGGCTGAGCCAGGGCTTCTCATAAGCCTCGTCGCCCCGCATCTCGCTCTCGTTGGCATAGAGCAGCATGGTGGCACGTCCGGGCTCCTTGTTTATCCCAAAGATGGTCTCGTTCTCCCAGTCGTTCTTGCTCTGATCCACATTGGACTCCACGGTTATCTTCAGATTGGTCTTCACCAGACGCCACTGCACGGCCTCGTCAGAGTCCTGGGCCTTCACCTGCCACACGTGTCCGCCAGGCTGGCAGTTGTCGTTGTAGCCCGCCTTCAACGACAAGGAGTGGAAACAGATACCCGTGCCTTCGTGCTGGGAGATGCAGGGCTACGGCACACCCATCTATACCAATGTGACCTATCCCTTCCGCAACCTGCCTCCCTTCATCAAGGGACAGGACGGCTACACCATCCTGAACGAGCCTAATGCCGTGGGCAGCTACCGCCGTATGGTGAAAGTGCCTGCCGCATGGGACGGGCGCGAGATATATCTGCACTTCAATGGCGTGTATAGCGCTGCCTACGTGTGGGTGAACGGCAAGAAGGTGGGCTACACACAAGGCCCCAACAACGACTGCGAGTTCAACGTGACACGCTTCCTGAAGCCCGGCAACGACAACCTCGTGTGCGTGGAGGTCTATCGCTGGTCAGACGGTTCGTACCTCGAGGACCAGGACATGTTCCGCATGAGCGGCATCCATCGCGAGGTGTATCTGGAGGCCAGACAGAAGCTCCACACCCAGGACGTGTATCTCACCACCCAGCTGAGCAACGACCTCAAGCAGGCCAAGCTGAACGTGCAGCTGCAGGTGCTCAATACGGGCAAGAAGGTGCGCGACATCAAGGCCGATGTGGCTCTCATCGGTCCCGACGGCAAGACGGTGGCGAAGGGAATCGTGGGACACTCCGAGCCTGTGGCCAAGGGCGGGACAGCTACCCTGAACATGACCATGGACATAAAGAACCCGCTCCTGTGGACTGCCGAAACGCCTAACCTCTATACGGTAAACGTGACCGTCAACGGCGACATCAGCACCCAGAAGTACGGTTTCCGCAAGATAGAGAACCGGGGCGGACGGGTGTACATCAACAACAGCCGCGTGTTCTTCAAGGGTGCCAACCGCCACGATACCGACCCCACATACGGCAAGGCTGTGCCCCTGGAGAGCATGATGAGGGATGTGCTGCTGATGAAGCAATACAACCTCAATACGGTTCGCACGAGCCATTATCCCAACGATCCACGCTTCTATGCCCTTTGCGACTACTACGGACTCTACATGATGGACGAGGCCGACGTGGAGTGCCACGGCAACCATCGCCTGAGCCGCACGCCCTCATGGATGCCCCAGTACGTAGATCGCCAGGTGCGTATGGTGCTGCGTGACCGCAACCATCCTGCCGTCATCTTCTGGAGCATGGGTAACGAGTGCGGAGGCGGCGACAACTTCGTGGCATGCAAGAAGGCCATCCAGGAGCTGGACGGCCGACTGATACATTATGAAGGAATGAATGAAGTGGCCGACATGGACAGCCACATGTATCCCAGCATGGCCGTGGTGCACCGCGAGGATACTGACGCCAGTAAGCAGGGCCGCCCCTATTTCCTGTGCGAATATGCCCACGCTATGGGCAACGCCATCGGCAACCTGCAGGAGTATTGGGACTATATCGAGTTTGAGAGCAAGCGCATGATAGGCGGCTGCATCTGGGACTGGGTAGATCAGGGCCTGCGCAAGTGGGGCGAGCCAGCCCACCACCTCTATTATGGCGGCGGATTCGGCGACTTCCCCAACGACCAGGACTTCTGCTGCAACGGCATCATCACCTCGGAGCGTGAGGTTACTCCCAAGCTGGAGCAGGTGAAGAAGGTGTATCAGTATGTGGATTTCAAGCAGATGCCCGACGGCAAGCTGCGCATCCGCAACCGCTACGCATTCATTTCGCTCGATGGCTTCCAGTTGTCTTACTCGCTCCTGCGTGACGGACAGACCATCCAGAGCGGTATCGTCACCCTGCCCGCCATTGCCGCAGGCGACAGCGCCTTCATCGATATGCCTGCCACAGCTCCCGAGGCTGCAGGCATGTATCACCTCAACCTCTCGCTCCGCCTCCGCCAGCACACCACATGGGCACAGGCAGGACACGAGGTGGCAGCAGAACAGATAGCCCTGGGCGGTACTCCCGTGGTGGAGCCTATGGAACTGGCAGCAGACCAGCCCCTGACAGCCGAGGACAAGGACGGCAAGCTGCTCATCCAGGGCAAGGAGTTTGCCGTGAGCTTCGACAAGAAGAGCGGTGCCCTGTCGCAGATTACCTATTCGGGCAAAAATATGCTGGCTCCTCAGGAGCGCGCTCTGGGCGGCAGCTTCCTGTTCAACGGCTACCGAAGCATCAGCAACGACCGCCGGGGCAATCTGGGAACAGCCATCCAGACCAAGGACGTGCAGCTCAACAAGACCCAGAAGGGCGACACCATCGTGGTGTGCGTGATACAGAACGTATCAGCCGGACATAACGCACGCACCCAGGTGCCCGTGCAGACATCCTATCGCATCACGCCCAACGGCCACATCGAAGTGGAGTGCAGTATGGGCAACACGCAGAACCAGGACTTCTCACGACTGGGCCTGCAGGCTGTTCTCGATGGCAGTCTGGAGCAGGTGGAGTGGCTCGGACACGGTCCCATAGAGAACTATCCCGACCGCCAGGATGCCGCCTTCGTGGGTCGCTATCACAATACTGTGACCGGCATGACCGAGAAGTACATCAAGCCCATGAGCATGGGCGAGCGCTGGGGAGTGAACTGGCTCACCCTGACCGACAAGCAGGGACATGGCCTGAGGGTACGTCTGCTGGCAGGCAACCTGGGCTTCAGCGCCCTCCACTATTCCGACGAGGAGATGTGGCAGGTGAAGTACCATCATCAGCTGAAGAGCATCTACCGTCCCGAGGTGGTGCTGCATCTGGATGCCGCCATGCGCGGACTGGGCAACGCCAGTTGTGGCCCCGGCCCTCTGCAAAAGTATGAGCTGACCGAAAAATCCTACAGCTACACCTTCGTGATAGAGCCTGTCAAGTAAGGACAATACATTATATATATAGTAAAGGCTGTGCTTGAAGCATCGAACTTCGGCACAGCCTTTATTGTTTTCTTTAGTTGAAGAAGGCGGGTCTGTCGGCTCCTTCGGATTGTCCTTCTTGTTGGCTCTTGAAAAACAGCCTGGTTGCCAGGCCGTGGGACATCAGTTTTCCAGCCCTTGGCACCCGCTTGGCTTCTGTCAGGCGTCTATCTGCACGGGCTGGCCCAGCACGCCTGTATCCACCTGCAGGCCGTCCCACACGAGCTGGCCGTTGACCCAGGTGCGCTCCACCTGCCAGTTGAGCGTATCGCCCAGGCGCGGACTCCACCCGCATTTGCTCAGGATGCATTCCTCGGTCACCTGCCATGGGGCATTGGGACGAACCAGTACCAGGTCGGCATGATAGCCCTTGCGCAGGTAGCCGCGGCGGTTGATGTGCAGGAGCGATGCCGGATTGTGGCACATGAGTTCCACCATACGCTCGAGGCTGATGACGCCTTCGTCCACCAGTCCCAGCATGGAGGGCAGACTGAACTGCACCATAGGCATACCGCTCATGGCACGCTTGCAGCCCCCCTGTTTTTCGCTCAACTGATGAGGAGCATGGTCGGTGCCTATGACACGTATGCGTCCGTCACTCAGGGCGTGGCGAAGGGCCTCGCGGTCGGAAGCCTCCTTGATGGCAGGATTACACTTGATGAGTGCGCCCAGACGGCTGTAGTCCTCGCGGCTCCAGAGCAGATGCGCCACACAAGCCTCAGCTGTTATCTTTGGGTCATTGGGGCTGAAGAGCTCCAGCTCGTCACTTGTGGTCAGATGGGCCACATGCAGCCGGGCACCAGTCTCGCGCGCCAATCTGACCGCCAGAGAAGTGCTCTGAAGGCAGGCCACGCGGTCGCGGATGTCGGGATGATGCGCCACCTGAGGGTCATCGCCATATTGGGCCTGTGCCTCCTTCATGCGCCGGTTGATGCGGTCGGTATCCTCGCAATGCGTCATGAGCAGGGTGGGGCAGGAGGCGAAGATGTCGCGTAGCGCCTTCTCGTCATCCACCAGCATGTTGCCCGTGCTGCTGCCCATGAAGAGCTTCACGCCAGGCACACGCGTGACATCCACCTGCTTGATGTCCTCCGGATTGTCGCTTGTGGCTCCCAGATAGAACCCGAAGTTGACATGACACTTCTGTGCCCCCAGGCGGTATCGCTCCTCCAGCAGTTCGAGCGAAGTGGTCTGGGGCTTCACATTGGGCATGTCCATCACGCTGGTCACACCTCCCGCCGCAGCCGCACGTGTCTCTGTGTCCATATCGGCCTTCTGGGTGAGTCCCGGCTCGCGCATGTGCACATGATCATCTATTACTCCCGGCAGCAGGTAAAGCCCCGTGGCATCTATCACTTCATCATCCGTGGGCAGTTCCGTATCGCGCAGGATGTCGGCTATCAGACCGTCCTTAACAACGAGGGAGCCCGTAAAACGTTCTCCCTCATTCACTATCGTTGCGTTGCGTATAATCATTTTCTTCCCTTGATTTTACCCATTCTCAGTCTCATCACTCCAAAGAGAGCCTCGCTGAAGATGCCTCCGCTCATCTTGCTGGTACCCAGCTCGCGGTTGACAAACACCACAGGCACCTCCTTGATCTTGAATCCCAGGCGCAGGGCGCTGTACTTCATCTCTATCTGGAAGGCATAGCCCTTGAAGCGGATATGCTCCAGGTCGATGGTCTCGAGCACCTTGCGGCGGTAGCACACAAAGCCTGCAGTGGTGTCGCGCAGCCCTATGCCCAGTACCGTACGCACGTAGGCCGAGGCGTAATAGCTCATCAGCACGCGCCCGATGGGCCAGTTGACCACATTCACACCTGTGATATAACGGCTGCCCACAGCCACGTCATAACCCTCGTCGTGGCATGCTGCATAGAGCCGGGGCAGGTCGTTGGGGTTGTGGCTGAAGTCGGCATCCATCTCGAAGATGTAGTCGTAGCCCTGCTCGATGGCCCATTCGAAGCCGCGGATATAGGCTGTGCCCAGTCCCAGCTTGCCTTTGCGCTCTATCAGATGCAGCCGTCCCGACAGCTCTCCCCTCATCATCTCCTTCACCACCGAGGCTGTGCCGTCGGGGCTTCCGTCATCGATGATGAGCACGTCAAGCGCCTTTTCAAGCCCCGTGACCGCTGTGATGATGGCCTTTATGTTCTCGATTTCGTTATATGTAGGTATGATTACAATACCATCGCTACGCATGTTTGTTGCCATAATAGAGTGTTGTTGTTCATAGCAAAGGTAAAGCAATCCGCCGTTACAGCCAAAAAAGGCAGGCTCTTTTTAGTAATAATGCCAAAAAAGTCCGTACTTTTGTTGCTCGAAACGTGTTTTAAGCTTATATACACTTATTATATGCAGCAACAGAAAGTCATTATCTTGGATTTCGGGTCGCAGACGACCCAGCTCATCGCACGCCGTTTGCGCGAGTTGGATACCTTCTGCGAGATACTGCCCTACAACAAGTTTCCCGCCCAGGACCCTGATGTCATAGGCGTGATACTGGCTGGTAGTCCCTATAGTGTTTATGATCCCCAGGCCTTCAAGGTGGATTTGTCGCAGTTCCGCGGCCGCATGCCCATCCTGGGTATCTGCTATGGAGCGCAGTTCATGAGCCACACGCTGGGCGGCAAGGCGGAGCCTGCTGGCACGTTTCGAGCAACAAAAGCGGAGACACCATCACGGCTCTGCCCGAGGGCTTCCACGCCATAGCCAGCACCGACCAGGTGAAATATGCAGCCTATGCCGCCGACAACGAGCCTATATGGGGCGTGCAGTTCCACCCCGAAGTGTTCCACTCCCTGCAGGGCACCCAGTTGTTGCGCAACTTTGTGGTGGATATCTGCGGAAGCCGTCAGGACTGGTCTCCTGCCAATTTTGTGGATACTACCGTGGAGGAGCTCCGCAAGCAGATAGGCACCGACCGCGTCATCCTTGGCCTCTCGGGAGGCGTGGATAGCAGCGTGGCGGCCGTTCTGCTCAACCGTGCCATCGGCAACCAGCTCACCTGTATCTTCGTAGATCACGGCATGCTCCGCAAGGACGAGTTCACCAATGTGATGCACGACTACGAGTGTCTGGGCCTGAACGTTATAGGTGTGGATGCCAGCGAACGCTTCTTCCACGACCTGGAAGGCGTGACAGAACCCGAGCAGAAGCGCAAGATCATCGGCCGCGACTTCGTGGAGGTGTTCAACGAGGAGGCGCACAAGATAACCGATGCCAAGTGGCTTGCCCAGGGAACCATCTATCCCGACCGCATCGAGAGCCTCAATATCACAGGCAAGGTCATCAAGAGCCATCATAATGTGGGCGGTCTGCCCGAGGAGATGCACCTCTCTCTGTGCGAACCTCTGAAGTGGCTCTTCAAGGACGAGGTGCGCCGTGTGGGCCGCCAGCTGGGCATCCCCGAGCACCTCATAGGCCGTCATCCATTCCCCGGACCCGGTCTGGCCGTGCGCATCCTGGGTGCCATCACACCCGAGAAGGTGCATGTGCTGCAGGAGGCCGACCACATCTTCATCCAGGGCTTGCGCGACTGGAAGCTCTATGACCAGGTGTGGCAGGCAGGTGCCATCTTGCTCTCCGACGTGCGTAGCGTGGGCGTGATGGGCGATGAGCGCACCTATGAGAACCCCGTGGCTCTGCGTGCTGTGACCAGTACCGATGCGATGACAGCCGACTGGGCACACCTCCCCTATGAATTCCTGGCGCAGGTGAGCAACGAGATTATAAATAAGGTAAAGGGAGTCAACCGCGTTTGCTACGACATCTCTTCGAAGCCACCTTCGACCATCGAGTGGGAGTAATCCCCACCGGCCAAGGGCTCTGAGGACGGTTGCGATGGAATGGATTCCGACAGGCAGAACATCAAGAGGGTTCCCCCTATGGAATGAATTCCCTCACACCCTACATTTAGAAGAACTTGCCATGAGGTGAGACCTTCTCACGCAGGCTCTTGGACAATAACATTACGGCAAACCGCATCGGGCACAGCAGACATGTGCCGGGTGCGGTTTGCGTGTTTTCTGCAGACGTATCAATTCTCTCCGTCAGCCACCTCCATTCATTCCAACAATTATCGCAAGGCGCTCCGTGGGCCATTGCAGCACGCTCCATCAGCCGTTCCAGCGCCCTGCATCGGCCATCGCAGCGTAATGCATCAGCAGGGGGAATTCCGTCCGGCATGCCCAGGGGCAACGCTTCCTATGGCGGAACAGTCCTGCCAGCCTTGCACCAAGGAATGCTATCGAGCCGTTTTCCATACATTTACCATATGGCAGGCAGCCAGCCTGAGAGGGTTCCAGATGCCGCTTCTTGCCCTCCGCGAGGCTCTTTGCCTGATAATCAGAAGGGGCAAGGGGCATTCTGTGAGCATTTTCCTTCCCCGTCTTAAAGAAAAATCGTAATTTTGCACTTCGAAGTACGTTTAGACAAATATAATATATAAGGTAACATGAATATATCGTACAAATGGCTGCGCGAGTATGTTGACACCACCCTCAATGCCTATGAGGTGGCCGATGCACTCACAAGCGTGGGCCTGGAAGTGGATGGTGTGGAAGAAGTGCAGTCTATCAAGGGCGGACTGGAAGGCCTGTGGACAGCACACGTGCTCACATGTGAGCCGCACCCCAACAGCGACCACATGCACATCTGCAGCGTGGATACAGGCAAGGGCGAGCCCATCCAGATAGTGTGCGGAGCACCTAATGTGGCTGCCGGACAGAAGGTGATAGTGGCCGTGGTGGGCACCAAACTCTACGACGGCGACGAGTGCTTCACCATCAAGAAGAGCAAGTTGCGCGGTGTGGAGAGCAACGGCATGATTTGTGCAGAGGACGAGATAGGCGTGGGCAACGACCACAACGGCATCATCGTGCTACCCGAAGACACTCCCGTGGGCATCCCCGCAGCCGAGTACTACCATATCGAGAGCGATTTCGTTATCGAAGTGGATATCACTCCCAACCGCGCAGATGCGTGCAGCCATTATGGCGTGGCACGTGACCTGTATGCTTGGCTGGTGCAGAACGGCTATCAAACCAGCCTGCACCGCCCCTCGGTGGAGGACTTCAAGGTAGATAACGAGGACCTCACCATCAGCATCAGCGTGGAGAACGAGGAGGCTTGCCCCCGCTACACGGCCGTGAGCCTGAAGGACTGCGAGGTGAAGGAGAGCCCCGAATGGCTGCAGGACCGCCTGCGCGTGATAGGCATCCGTCCCATCAACAATATCGTGGATATCACCAACTACGTGATGATGGCCTACGGCACTCCGCTCCATTGCTTCGATGCCGACATGATCAAGGGCCAGAAGGTAATCGTTCGCACGATGCCCGAGGGCACACCTTTTGTGACCCTGGACGGCGTGGAGCACAAGCTCTCCGGCCGCGACCTGGCCATCTGCAACGCCGAGGAGCCCATGTGCATAGCCGGTGTGCTGGGCGGCAAGGGCAGCGGCACCTACGACACCACCAAGGATGTCCTGCTCGAGAGTGCCTATTTCAACCCCACCTGGATCCGCAAGAGTGCACGCCGTCATGGCCTCAGCACCGACGCCAGTTTCCGCTTCGAGCGTGGCGTGGATCCCAATGCCCAGCTCTACGCACTCAAGTGTGCAGCCCTGATGGCCAAGGAGCTGGCAGGCGCAAAGGTGAGCATGCAGATAGCCGACACTTGTCCCGAACCCACACCCGGGTTCCCTGTGGAGCTGAAGTATGCCTATGTGGATGGGCTGGTGGGCCAGCATATCCCTGCCGAGACAGTACGCAGCATAGTCACCAGTCTGGAGATGGAAATCCGCGAGGAGAACGCCGAGGGGCTGAGCCTGGTGGTTCCCCCTTACCGTGTGGATGTGCAGCGCCCCTGCGACGTGGTGGAGGACATCCTGCGCATATACGGCTACAACCAGGTGGAGATTCCCACCACTCTGCACAGCAGTCTGGCTGTGAAGGGTGAGCCTGACAAGAGCCACAAGCTGCAGAACCTGGTGGGCGAGCAGCTGGTGGGTGCAGGCTTCCGCGAGATATTGAACAACAGCTTGCAGCGAGGCGCATATTATGATGGTCTTGAGTCATATAAGAGCGAGAATTTGGTGAAGTTGCTCAATCCCCTGAGCCAGGACCTGAACTCGCTGAGGCAGACTCTGCTCTTCGGCGGACTGGAGAGCATCTCACGCAACGTGAGCCACAAGAACCCCAACCTGCGCTTCTTTGAGTTCGGCAACTGCTACAAGTTCGAGGCCGAGAAGCGCAGCCCCGAAATCATCCCTGGCGTAAGCAGCAGCCGCGACCCCGAAGTCATCAAGCACGTGCTCGACGCCTATAGCGAGGACTATCACCTGGGCTTGTGGTGCACAGGCAAGCGCGTGAGCGGCAGTTGGGCACACCCCGATGAGGAGACATCTTTTGCCGAACTGAAGGCACATGTCATCAATATCCTTTGCCGCACAGGTGTTCCCTTCGGCATGCTCGTATTTGCCGACGGCCAGAGCGACATCTTCGACAAGAGCCTGCTCATCCAGACACGCAACGGAAAGGTGCTCTGCGAGATGGGTATCGTGAGCCGACAGCTGCTGGAGAAGTTTGAACTGGATGCTCCTGTCTATTTCGCCGACCTCCGCTGGAAGGTGCTCATGCAGAGCATAAAGAACCAGAAGGTGAGCTACAGGGAGATAAGCAAGTTCCCCGCTGTGAGCCGCGACCTGGCGCTGCTCGTTGACGAGAGCGTGGAATTCGGCCAGATAGAGAAGATTGCCTACCAGACCGAGAAGAAGCTGCTGCGTGCAGTCAACCTCTTCGACGTATATGAGGGCAAGAACCTGCCTCAGGGCAAGAAGTCCTATGCGGTCAACTTCATCCTGCAGGACGACAGCAAGACGCTCAACGACAAGCAGATTACCGCCATCATGCAGAAGCTCGTGCAGCAGCTCACCAAGCAGCTTGGTGCCGAACTTCGCTAAGGCACCGCAAGAGTAATCAAGTAATAAGGAAAGTTTAATATAATACATACAAACCAATGGGAAGAGCATTTGAATACCGCAAGGCTACCAAACTGAAGAGATGGGGTCACATGGCCAAGACTTTCACACGTCTGGGCAAGCAGATTGCTATAGCTGTGAAGGCTGGAGGACCAGAACCCGAGAACAACCCCGCGCTGCGTTCTGTAATAGCTGTGTGCAAGCGTGAGAACATGCCGAAGGACAATATCGAGCGTGCCATCAAGAATGCTATGGGCAAGGACCAGAGCGAGTACAAGGGAGTGACATACGAGGGCTACGGTCCTCACGGAGTGGCTGTCTTTGTGGATACCCTCACCGACAACACCACACGTACTGTGGCCGACGTGCGCAGCGTGTTCAACAAGTTCAGCGGCAACATGGGCACCACAGGTTCACTCTCATTCCTCTTCGACCACAAGTGCGTGTTCACCTTCAAAAAGAAGGATGACATGGACATGGACGACTTCATCCTGGAGATGATTGATTATGGAGTGGATGAGGAGTTTGACCAGGACGAAGAGGAAGGCACAATCACCATCTATGGCGAGCCCACCAGCTACAACAACATCCAGAAGAAGCTGGAGGCCGACGGATTTGAGGATGTCGGCGGTGAGTTCACCTACATCCCCAACGACCTCAAGGAGGTGACTCCCGAGCAGCGCGAGACCATCAACAAGATGGTGGATAAGCTGGAGGAGTTTGATGACGTGCAGACTGTATATACCAACATGAAGCCCGAGGAGACTGAGGAATAATGGAACTGCAGGAGAACAAGGTAGTCAAGGAGAACGGAGAGAGCCTGCTCCTATACAAGACTCACGGCACATGCAGCCAGTATATAGAAGTGGGAGTCAAGGAAGGGCGCGTCACACGCTGCCGCTTCTATGGTGGATGCGACGGCAACACCAAAGGACTGGCACAGCTGGTAGTAGGCATGAAGACTGAGGATGTGATAGCCAGGCTCGAGGGAGTGAGGTGCGGCATGAAGCGCACCTCCTGTCCCGACCAGCTCTGTTGCGCCTTGCGACAGGCCACAGAGGAGTCGCAGGACTGATTCTTCCTCCTGACATCCAATACTGAACCCGGGAGGGGGAAGTTCCATAGCGCTCTATGGCGCAGGGAATTTCCCCCTCTCTTCTTTCCCCGTATGCCAGAACGGCATTTCCGGCCAATAGCCCAACAAGTCACACACGACCCTCTCACATCCCGAGCATACGTCTCTCTCTACGCCACCAGCACACACTTCTCATATCCCGCACAAATGAACAGCAACGGCCGCACCTATATTGCCATCGACCTGAAGAGCTTCTTCGCATCGGTGGAATGCGTGGAGAGAGGGCTCAACCCGCTCACCGCCAATCTGGTTGTTGCCGACCTCTCACGTTCCGAGAAGACCATCTGTCTGGCCGTTTCGCCCTCTCTCAAGGCCCACGGGATATCTGGCCGTGCACGCCTCTTCGAAGTGGTTCAGCGGGTGAAGCAGGTCAATATGGAGCGGGCGAGAGCCTGCGGGCATCCGTTAACCGGCAAGACATGGGACGACACACAGCTGCGCGAGCATCCCGACTGGCAGGTGGATTATATAGTGGCACCGCCCCGCATGGCCTATTATATAAGGTATAGCACGCGCGTGTATGATACCTATCTCAAGTATGTGGCGCCCGAGGACATTCATGTGTATAGCATAGATGAGGTGCTGATGGACGTTACCGCTTATCTGGACACCTATAAGCTCACGGCTCGCCAGTTGGCCATGACCATGATCAGGGACGTGCTGCATTCCACGGGCATCACGGCCACGGCCGGTATCGGAAGTAACCTCTTTCTGGCCAAGGTGGCGATGGATATCGTGGCAAAGCATATTCCCGCAGACAAGGATGGGGTGAGGATAGCCGAACTCGATGAGACTTCCTTCCGCCTGACGCTATGGAGCCATACGCCCATCACAGACTTCTGGCGCGTGGGCAGAGGCATAGCCCGCCGACTGGAGATGTACGGTATGCGCACCATGGGCGATGTGGCCAGGCAATCGGTAAGGAATGACGAACTGCTCTACCAGCTCTTCGGCGTGAATGCCGAACTGCTCATCGACCACGCCTGGGGATGGGAGCCATGCACGATGCAGGCCATCAAGGCCTATCGACCCGAAACCAATTCGCTCAGCAGCGGACAGGTGCTCCAGCATCCATACACTTGGGCAAAGACCAGAGTGGTGGTGCATGAAATGGCCGAGGCTGCTGCGCTCGACCTTCTGGACAAGCGCCTGGTGACCAACCAACTGGTCCTCTATATCGGATATGACAGTTCGTCGCTGACCGACAACAGCATACGTGCGCTTTATCATGGCGAGGTGGTGTATGACCATTATGGCAAGGCCGTTCCCCGACCCGCCCATGGGAGTTGCCGCCTGCAGGTTCACACCTCATCGGCAAGCATCATCTCCGAGGCCGTACTGGCGCTCTTCGACCGCATCTCCGACCCCCATCTTCTGGTGCGCAGGCTCAATCTCACCTCCAATAATGTGATTGACGAAAATAGCGAAGTGCTTCTGGAACAAAAGAGGAGACCTGTACAGTTGGACCTCTTTACCGATTACGAGCAAGAGGAAAGGGAGCGCAAGGCCAAGGAAAGAGCGCTGAAGCGCGAGAGGAAGTTGCAGCAGACCATGCTCGACATCAAGAAGCGATTCGGCAAGAATGCCATCCTGAAGGGGCTGAACTTCGACGAGGGAGCCACCGCCATAGAGCGCAACAGGCAGATAGGCGGACATTCGGCCGGTACGGATTCTTCTCCGGCAGACAAGAAACGGCCGTCAAAGAGCACAGAACCCCTCTCGGCAGACAAAAGACAGCCGTCAAAAGACGCGGGACATTCCTCTCGCTGACTCGCAACACACATCCTCAGGCATTAGAGCAAACAAGAAAGCACGGCCGACGGGGCAGGCCAATCCTTCAAAAAGAATTTTGAATCATGAACGAATACGAAGACATTATCCATCTGGAGCACCACACCTCGGCACGCCATCCACGCATGTCACTCTATGCGCGGGCTGCCCAGTTTGCCTCTTTTGCTGCCCTTTCGGGACATGATAATGCCATAAACGATACGGCCATAAAGCATCAGCAGGATGTGTTAGAGGCCGAGAAGGGCGAGGACATCAACCTTCTGGGCTGAAGAGCCGCCGCCTCCTGTTTCTCCTTTTCTGTCCTCCCTCTTAATGTTTGATGAGATGGAGCGAGTGTGTGATGCAGGCGGGCAGTTCTTCCTGATAATGGGTGACTATCACCATGGTCTTGTGCTTGCGGCAGCAGAAAGCCTCGATGACAGCCTTTACCAGCAGGCGCCGCGGTTCGTCGAGCCCATGCAGGGGTTCGTCCAGAATGAGCAGTTCGGGGTCTTTCACGAAGGCACGTGCCAGCAGGCAAAGCCTTTGTTCGCCGCTGCTAAGCTTGAGAAACGACTTGTCGGCCAGATTCTCGATGCCGAACACGCGCATCCAGCCACGGCACACTTCCATCTGTTCGGGACGGGGACGGGTATAAAGCCCCACCGTATCATGCAGTCCACTGGCCACGATATTTATGGCAGGCATGTCGCGCATATAGCCCCGGTGCATCTCGGGACTCACATATCCTATGTGGTGCTTAATCTCCCAGATGCTTTCGCCCGAACCTCTCCTGTGCCCGAAAAGCTCGATGGGGCAAGCGTAGCCCTGTGGATTGTCGGCACAGACCAGACTCAGCAGGGTGCTCTTGCCGGCTCCGTTCTCCCCGCTCAGCGCCCATTTCTGGCCTTCGCACACGGTCCAGTGGAGGTCGCTCAGAATGGTGCGGCTGCCGTAGCGGATGTTCACGCCGTCGAACTTCAATATCTCCCCGCCCTGCTTGGGATAGAAGTGTTCCGTGTCGAGCGGCCTTTCGGGCAGATTGACTATCCACTCCCGGGCTTCTGATGACAGATAAGGAGGGGTGGGGGACTGCACCTGGCTCAGGTACTCGGCACGTGTCTGCTTGGGCAGAAGGCGGTTGCCGGCCACAGGCAGGACGTGTGTGATGAAGTCGGGGATATCCACATCGCGGCTCACGATGAGGATGACCTGAAGGCCAAACTGGGTGATGAGCGAGGAGAGCAACTCGCAAAGCTGGATGCGGGTGTCGCTGTCGAGCCCCACAAAGGGATTATCCATCACCAGCATGCGTGGAGCGCTTCCCAAGGCACGTGCGAGCTGGAACTTGCGCAACTCGCCGCTGCTGAGCGAGATGATGTATTTATCATACAGGTCGTGCAGATGGAAGAGTCGCATCAGCACCTCACGCTTCTCCTGCATACTGGCTCTCAGAGCCTCCTGCTGCCGAGGGTCCAGTCCGTGTCCCACGCTCTCGTCGGCCTTGCCGAAGGCATCCTCCAGGAGTTGGCCTACGGTGGGCGTGCTCTCGTCTATATCATGCTGGTTCCACCTCTGCTGGTAGTAATAGGTGGCATCCTGGTCGCCATAGGAGTCGCGAAAGGCTATATACTTCATGTTTTCGCTCACCAACTTCAGGGGGCTCGGACTGAAATCATAACGGATAGCATCTCCCAAGAGCGGGTAATGCCCCGTCAGAATCTCCACCAATCGGCTCTTGCCTGCCCCGTTCTCGCCTGCGATGGCTATCTGTTCGCCCTCCATTATCTCCAGGCATACGGGTTCTGCCATCCTCCAGAGTGGGTGTCTTGTTACCCCATTCTGCACTTCTATCACCTTTTTCATCCTTTTGGCTTTCAGTTATTCTTCTGTTATTATATAAAGCGAGTCTTCAGCGTTCTGTCACTTGCTCACCCGCGAGGAGTTCTTCAGGGCGAAGTCCTTCCAGCTGCTGTATTTCCTGGCACCCGTCTCGGGCCGTCCCATCTGCAGATGATGGCAATAGGCAGCCGCCAGAGCATCCGTGGCGTCGAGGAAGTGTCCCATCTCCTGAGCGTCAAGATGCAGCATGCGGCGCAGCATGTCGGCCACCTGCTCCTTGCTTGCGTTTCCGTTTCCCGTAATGGCCATCTTGATTTTCATTGGTGCATATTCGTGTATGCTCACCTGCTTGCTGATGGCTGCGGCTATGGCCACACCTTGCGCACGCCCCAGCTTGAGCATGCTCTGCACGTTCTTCCCGAAGAAAGGGGCCTCGATGGCCAGGCAGTGGGGCTGATAGGACTCTATGATGCCCGTCACGCGCTCGAAGATATGCCCCAGCTTCGTGTAGGGGTCCTTGGCCTTACGCAGGTCTATCACCCCAATGGCCAGCACCTCCAGCGAGCGCCCTTCGGCACGCAGCACGCTATAGCCCATGATGTTGGTACCCGGATCAATACCCAGTATCACCTGACTGTCGGTCTGCCTGTCAGTCATTCCATCACCTCCATCAGAGTGGAGAAGCCCACTATGCGGTTGCCGAATATCTGCTGCATCTCCTGCTGCAACTGCCTGCCCTGGCGCAAGAACCACTTGTGGAGAGCAGCCGAGTCGGCCACCTCAAACTGGAGGCTGAAGCTGTGGCCTCCCTCCTCATCGCTATGGCTCAATATGCGTGCCAGCCTGCCCCGCGTCAGGATGCCGTCGGCATGTACGGCAGGTATCATCTTCTCTTGCGCCCAGGCCAGGAAGCATGCCAGGTCTTCCTCCGTCACGGCATATGTGGTATTGTATATCAGCATGTCTCTTTCCCTCGTTCTAAGTTCCGAAATCAATATTCAAGCCACAAAATTACTAAATTTCATCCACCCGCGTTCTGTATATCAACGTTAAATTCCATGCACAAACCATTATGGTACGAAATAATTCTGTAACTTTGCCAATTGGAATATCACAATATATAAAGATGTATAAGATGAACAGGATAAAAGGACTGGCATTGGCTGCCATGCTGATGCTCACAGGCACAGGACTGATGGCCCAGACCCAGAAGCCCAAGGTGACCACCACCAGCGTGAAGGCTTCGGTCACCACCAAGGCCGAGAACTATGCCGAAATCAAGTTTGACACCCTGCGCCACAACTTCGGCACCTTCAGCAAGAAGGAGCCCATCGTGAAGTGCTCCTTCGCATTCACCAACACAGGCACAGCCCCCTTGATCATCCACCAGGCATTTGCCACCTGCGGCTGCACCGTACCCGTGTGGCCCCGCAAGCCCATCAAGC
>OQWM01000912.1_pt1 | contig 19933 bp, 18 predicted proteins | sample 1691531 | NCBI WGS metagenome assembly OQWM01 (sample SAMN03418257, study PRJEB22391) | human gut metagenome | biome: human-gut; feature: organic feature; material: feces | host: Homo sapiens | place: Tanzania | collected 2013-01
TGGGAGCCGTGATTATCTCGCCGGAGTTCAAGCCGGTCTACGGACAGCTGGGCACTACATTCGGCGGAAACCATCTTGCCTGTGCTGCGGCACTTGCCGTGCTTGATGTCTTTGAGCAGGAAGGACTTGTGGAGAATGCACACCTCGTCGGCGACTACCTGATGAAGGAACTGGAGGAACTGCGACAGCGCAACCGTCATATCCTGGAGGTAAGGGGCAGAGGACTCATGGTGGGTGTGGTGCTTGATGTGCCGCATAAGGAAGTGCGTAGCAGACTTATACATGAACAGCACTGCTTTACCGGATGTGCTGGCACGAACATACTCCGTGTGTTGCCGCCGCTCTGTCTGTCGAAGGGGGAAGTGGACGAGTTTATTATAAGACTTGAAAATGTATTGAACGAACTTTAATGGATAGATAACTATGAAAATATCAGTGATTGGAGCAGGAGCAATGGGGGGAGCCATTGTAGAGGGACTGCTGAAAAGTGACGTTGTGCGTTGTGACGACATTACGGTCTGCGACCACAATCAGCCTGTGATGGATCATTTCGCCGGACTGGGAACCAGCGTAACGTCCGACAATGCCGTGGCGGCAAAGGAGGGTGACGTGGTGATGGTAGTGGTGAAACCATGGTGCGTGGAGAAGACTCTTGCAGGAATAAAGGATGTTCTCGACTACAAAAAGCAGTTGCTCGTGGTAGTGGCGGCTGGCATCCCTTCGGAGCAGATAAACGCATGGATGGACAAGGATGGCGAGAAGCCGAAGCTCTTTCTCGTAATGCCGAACATCGCCATTGCCGAGAAGGCTTCCATGACCTTCATGTCGGCAATAGGAGCAAGTCAGGGAGAGATAAATGCCGTGAGCGACATCTTCAACGACCTGGGCGAGACTTTGCTAATGGATGAAAGCCTCTTTCCGGCAGCTACAGCAATGTCTTGCGGCATTGGTTATGCCATGAGGTATGTGAGAGCGAATGTTGAAGGTGCCGTAGAGATAGGCTTCAAGGCAAAGGTGGCGCAGAAGATGGTGCTGCAGATAATAAAAGGTGCAGTGGAGCTGCTGCAGGCTTCCGGCGAGCATCCGGAGTCGGCTATCGACAAGGTGACTACTCCTGGAGGATTGACCATCCGTGGTCTCAACGAAATGGAGCATGCTGGGTTCAGCAGTGCTGTAATACGTGGACTGAAAGCCGGTAAGATATAAAGGCAAGGAATGTCTGAGGAAAGGGAGGCCTGAACTTGAGGTTTGGCTGAACTTTATTATATAAATATATGATATACTTTGATGAATACATGGTTGGTATACCTTATTATATATATATAGGAGGAGACGGATGACTCTTGAACCGTAAGTGATTTATGATGACATGGCGGTTCTATAATGGCAGAGGGGAATATGATTTGTATCATATTCCCCTCTGCGCCTAACTTTAAAAGCTTTTAAAGCGGTATGCAAGATTTACTTACCGTGGTTCTCGTCAGAAACAGTGAGCTTCTTGCGACCCTTTGCGCGACGTGCTGCAAGCACGCGACGACCGTTCTTTGTTGCCATTCTCTCGCGGAATCCGTGCTTGTTGGCACGTCTTCTGTTGTGTGGCTGAAATGTTCTTTTCATTGTCTTTTATTTATTTTATTTGTTATTGTTTATACGCTTTGGGCTGCAAAATTACTCATTTCTTTTGATTTAACCAAAAGTAAAGCCATTTTTGCGCACTTCTTTTATGGTTTTTTCTGAAATTATTGTAACTTTGCAGCGCAAAAGGGGATGAAAACACCATTCTGCGTTAATATAATGTGGGATGATGCTCTGTTTTTGTATAAAAGGGAGGAGTTATTTTAATCAACAAGGAAATAATTTATAAGAAATAAAAAAATGATTAATTCACAGGACATTAAGAAAGGCGTTGCTGTTCGTATGGACGGCGGCATTTGGGTTTGCATCGACTTCCAGCACCGCAAGCCAGGTAAAGGTAACACCATCATGAACATCAAGCTGAAGAACGTTACCGACGGACGAGTTCTTGAGCGTCGTTACAACATCGGTGAGAAACTTGAGGATGTTTCTATCACACGTCGCCCATACCAGTATCTATACAAGGAGGGTGAGGACTATATCTTCATGAATCAGGAGACTTTCGACCAGACTCCTATTCCTGCAGAGCTCGTTTCTGGCGTTGAGTTCATGAAAGAGTCTGACATCGTTGAGGTTGTTTCTGATGCAGATACTGAGACTGTTCTCTATGCAGAAATGCCTGTAAAGACAAACTTGCGCGTTACACACAGTGAGCCAGGCATCAAGGGAGATACAGCAACTAACGCAACAAAGCCTGCTACATTGGAGAGTGGCGCTGAGATTCGCGTTCCTTTGTTCATCAACGAGGGCGACCTTATCCAGGTTGATACTCGCGATGGCAGCTACCTGAGCCGCGTGAAGGAATAATTCTCTTTTATATAGTAAAGTAAACGAAGGGTGAAGACTCCACATGGAGCGTTTCTTGTCAAAGAGGCGTACTGATGGGTTCTTTGCCCTTCTTCTTTAGATAACGGAATTGTTCTTCGTTGTTTTTTGAAATAAAGGAGGAGTGAATTCCAATTGGTAAATCAGTGAATGGCAATAGAAAAAGTTAGGAAGATACAGATTTATGAAATACTCAATTATAGTACCAGTCTATAACCGTCCGGATGAGGTGGACGAGCTTTTGGGCAGTCTTACGGAACAGACAGAGAAGGACTTTGAAGTGATAATAGTAGAGGATGGAAGCTCAGTGACCTGTGAGAAGGTTTGCAACGGCTATAAGGCTACGCTTGACATACACTATTTCATGAAAGAGAACAGCGGTCCTGGACAAAGCCGCAATTATGGTGTGGCAAGGGCAAAAGGCGAGTATGTGATAATCCTGGACTCTGATGTGGTCCTGCCTCCCGGATATATAGAGAGTGTCAGCGATGAGTTGGAAAAAGCTCCTGCAGATGCTTTCGGCGGACCGGACAAGGCGCATTCTTCCTTTACTGATATCCAAAAGGCGATAAGCTATTCCATGACGAGCTTTTTTACTACAGGTGGAATACGTGGCAGCAAAAAAAAGAAACTCGACAAGTTCTATCCGCGCTCGTTCAATATGGGCGTGCGGAGGGATGTGTACAATAAGCTTGGCGGTTTCTCGAAAATGCGCTTCGGTGAGGATATTGACTTCAGCATACGTATCTTCAAGGCTGGCTGTAAGTGTCGCCTGTTTCCTGAATCATGGGTATGGCATAAACGCCGTACTGACTTCAGAAAGTTTTTCCGTCAGGTCTACAACAGCGGCATTGCCCGTATAAACCTTTATAAGAAATATCCGGAGTCGTTGAAGCTTGTTCATCTGTTGCCGATGGTTTTCACTGTCGGGGTCTTGGGTCTTGTGATAATCTCTGCGGTGGGAAGAGTGCTGATGCACTACGATGACATAGACCGTTGGTACTGGCTGTGTGCAGGTCCGTGGCTGCCGATATTTGCCTATTGCCTGTTGATTTTCGTTGACTCCTCAAAACAGAACCGCAGTCTGAAAATAGGTCTGGAGAGCATTGCGGCATCCTTTGTCCAGCTTATGGGCTATGGTTTCGGCTTTATTGAGGCATGGTGGAAGCGCTGTGTACTCGGAAAGGATGAGTTCAGTGCGTTCGAAAAAACTTTTTATAAATAAAGTGCAAGTGTGGTTTCTGATGAAACATTCCTTCTCTCTGATTTTTTTTGAAAAGATATGGAAACATTAAGCATAACGCAGTGGGCAGAAGAAGACCGTCCGCGTGAGAAGATGATGTCTCTCGGTGCAGCAGCTTTGTCGAACGCAGAACTTCTTGCTATTCTTATAGGCAGTGGTTCGCCGGGCGAGAGTGCTGTGGAACTGATGAAAAGAGTGCTTAACGACTGCAACAACAATCTGAACACTCTCGGAAAGATGTCCATAAATGAGCTTACAAGCAGCAGGTACCGTGGACTTGGTCCGGCAAAGGCGGTCACCATACTTGCTGCCTGTGAACTTGGCAAGCGCCGCCAGTTGGAGAAGGCGGAAGAGCGTCCGCGCATGGACTCTGCCGACGCTATCTATGAGTATATGCATCCTCGTATGCAAGACCTCGCCATGGAACAGGCATGGGCTCTTCTGCTTAACCAGAACTTCGGACTGATAAGGGCAATGCAAATTTCTCAGGGGGGAATAAGTGGTACGGCAGTAGATGTAAGGGTGGTGCTGAAGGAAGCTCTTCTGAACAATGCTACGGTGGTAGCTCTTTGCCATAATCATCCAAGCAATAATACTACACCGAGTGGCGAAGACAACCGACTGACGCAACGGTTGCAGAAAGCTTGTGAGGCAATGAGCATTTATTTGCTCGATCATGTAATCGTAACTGACGGAAAATATTACAGTTATAGAGAAAATGGAAAAATTTAATGTTTTCCATGCAATGTTTTCTTAATGGCATTGTTTATATTAGTGAATTAGTAAGACAATAGAAATATTGCGCAAAAAACGTAATAGATCTAATGAAAAGTGTATTTGTTTGTGGACAGGCAATTTGTAGTGTGTATACTCTGCAATGCGCCTGTTTTTTTGTTTTGGTATGTATTACCGGTTCTATATTCTTGACCATTATAGCTAATTTCTTCATACATCATTCTTCATTCTTCATTAATTTTCTTACCTTTGCTTGAAAATATATGATTATTATGACACAGGAAGAAAAAACAAAGATAGAAGAGAGGATTGTGGATGTGCTGAAGACGGTCTATGATCCGGAGATTCCAGTGAATATCTATGACCTCGGATTGATTTACAGAATAGAGGTGGGGGATGAAGGAAATGTGGATTTGGATATGACCTTCACGGCGCCGTCATGTCCGGCAGCGGATTTCATCCTTGAGGATGTACGTCAGAAGGTGGATGCTCTCGAAGGAGTGAAGTCTACAAATGTGAACCTCGTCTTCGAACCAGCTTGGGACCAGAGTATGCTTAGCGAAGAAGCAAGACTGGAAATGGGTATAGACTAAATCGTGGAAGTCTATTCTCTGCGGAGCGGGAACAACTCAACATTCTAAACTCAACATTTAAGTTATGAAGAACATCTATATACTTTCGGATGCGCACCTCGGTTCTCTCGCCATAGAGCATGGAAGGATGCATGAACGACGCCTTGTACGTTTTCTTGACGATATAAAGCATAAGGCGGCTGCCGTTTATCTGCTTGGCGATATGTTTGATTTCTGGTATGAATATAAATATGTCGTACCGAAGGGCTATACGCGCTTCCTTGGCAAACTGTCGGAACTGACCGACATGGGGGTTGAGGTGCATTATTTCACGGGTAACCACGATTTGTGGATGTATGGTTATCTGGAACAGGAGTGTGGCGTAGTGTTACATAAGAAGCCGGAGACGGTTGATATCTACGGTAAGCTTTTCTATCTTGCTCATGGTGATGGATTGGGTGATCCTGATTTGAACTTTAAGTTTATACGTAAGGTTTTTCATAATCCCGTATGTCAACGTCTGTTCAGTATGATTCATCCGCGTTGGGGAATGTGGTTCGGACTGCAATGGGCAAAGAAAAGTAGGCTGAAGCGTGCCGATGGAAAGGAACCTCCGTATATGGGTGAAGACAAGGAGTATCTTGTAAAATATGCACGTGACTATATGTCTACCCATCCCAACATCGATTATTATATCTTTGGCCATCGCCATATCGAACTGGATCTTATGTTGTCTCGCAATGTGCGTATGATGATTCTCGGCGACTGGATATGGCAGTTCTCTTACGTGGTTTATGATGGCGAGCATCTCTTCCTTGAGGAATATGTGGAAGGAGAAAGCAAGTTGTAAACCGTAATGGCTTGACATGTGGCTATATATATAAAAGTCCCCCATCGTTGTTCTAACGTGGGGGACTATTTATATATATGTATAACCTTTTACTTGATTACTGTCACTGGACCTTCATAGTGACCGGTCAGGTTTGCATTGTTGTATTTGTATATATTAAATACGGAGAAGTCGATGTCGAGTTTGTCGTCCTCTGTAAGGTTGACTCTTGCATTACCACCCAATGCAGCAGCATTGTCTTCTACATAGCTGCAGTTAGCCTGATTGTATTTGGTTCCATCATATGTAACGCTGATCTTGGCATTGTCTTCTGTTCCGGAGAAACCCTTCACTTCGTTGGTCATGAATATGTCAGGCATTTCTACTACGATGTCAGCATCTGCCATTCCTTCAACTGTTGTCACGTTCTCTTTTGAGGACAGGTAGATTGTGTATATGTCTCCACTGTGAGTGACAACAGCCGAGTTCAGTTCTGTATCCTCCTGTGTCTGCAAACGATAGGCGTTGGGTACTTCGAGGGTGTATTCCGCAAACTCACCGTCGTAAGCTGCTGAGAAGTTTCTTCCAGTGCCGAAGTTCTCAATGTCTACTTTGATTATGAATGAGTTGCTTGTCATTAACTGTACGCTGATGGTACCTGTCGCATTGCCGATGTTGCCGTTCGACAAATTGTAAGTCTGCTCTTGTATATTGTCAATGAAATCGAATTTGAATTTCTTCGCATTGGCTGCAGTGATGTCGATTGGTGTACCGTCAAGTGCGGAATATGGCACTTGTATATGTGCGTATGTATAGCAGTTTTCAAGGTCTTTTGCACTTTCTATTGTGCCTGAGGTGATATAGAAGTCCATTGCGGCATTATCTTCGTCATCTTTGTAGAATGCTGCGTTTACCTTCTTCTCTAAGCCATCCACTGTGAAATAGTTGGTAGCGTCATCTGATGGCGAAACGCATGAGCCAAGATATGATACCTGGAAGTTCTTTTCGCTGTTGCTGTTTGTCAGGTTAACACTTACATTCACCATTCCTTCTGCTGTTTCTACCTTGAGGGTGCCGGCTGTGAAACCGTCATCTGCAAAGTCAAAGGTGCTTGTTCCTCCGTAGAAATCGTCAGCTGTAGGGTTTGTGAAGTATGCCTGCATGTAGTCTGCATCTGGGTCTTCTGCAAGTTCTGCAAGATTCAGTTCCTCACCGTTTTTGTCTTCAGGAATCTGTATCATTACGTAGTCGTCCTCTCCGTTTAGAAGGTCTACGTAGTTGCTTGGAATTTCCTCTTTCGGACTTAGGAAGACATATAGCTGTCCGTCCATTGTTACTACCAGTGCCGACTTCAGATCAACAGTTTTGTCTCCGTATTTCACGAAGTTCGATGCCTGTGGGGTTTCCGGTTTTGTGAATGTTATGTAGTCTACGTCTTTGCCGACTTCGTAGGTGCCAACCACCATTCCGTTTTTCACTACATACATGAAATCCTTCTGTGTGTCATCCTGTTGTGCAGACACCGGCATTGCCAGTCCTGCTAATGCAACTAATGAGAAAAATAGTTTCTTTATCATAGCTATTGTTTTTTAAGTTTTTTATTATTCTTGTTCTTCCTTCTTTGAGGACTCTTCTGCGGCTTCTCTATGAGGGAAGTCTTATTTCTTCACCATCTTCAGAGATTTTCCTCCGGCTTTTATCACGTATATGCCTTTGCTGAACGATGAGCCATCTACATGTGCATTGCCGTTTTGTGCATTGCTCTTGGCAACGAGTGTTCCTCCTTGGGTGTAGACCATAACGTTGTCGCCGTCTTTGAGTCCGCTCACATCAATGCCATAGCCGTCGGTCTTGACGAGAATGTCACCACCTGCAGTGTTCTTGATTTTGTCTACCGCAGTGGTACCGTCTCTGAATTCGATTTTATCAATCTTGCTAATCTCGTAAGTTTCGCTTGCACCACTGTTTTTTACGACATTGATGTTTCCTGGTGAAAGTTCAATCTTGTCGATGTCTGCCATCTTTATGGCGTGTGGCGTACCATCGAGATATAGTACGTTCACTTCTTTGTCGGCAAATGCTGTTGTGCACATACTGCACAGCAGTGCCGCTGCAATCAATAGTTTCTTCATACGCTTATTGTTTTACGTTTAAGTTATTCTATATTATTTGCTGTTCTCTGTCCTTTTGAAACTCCTTGGACTTATTCTGTTTATATCAACAGTTGGTTTGACAGATGGATGCTGCTTAAGTCCTTTTGCTGTCAAGGAAATCTGTTTCGTGGCTTTTGTCTTCGCTGTATCAGCCTGGACAGGAAATGTTGTTGTTTCTATTTCCCACTCTGAATTTTCAAGATGTGTATGGAAGATAAGCCTTGTCACGTTGGTTCCATTCTCGTCGGTTCCGCTGATAAGTAGTGAGTACCATCCGCGTTCAACGTCTTCTTTTGAGAATGTGTATTCGCCATAATAGTTGATATCTGCCTTGATGTCCGTAGCGTCTCCTTCCACAGCAATCTGATCGAGGGTCTTGTTTCGGTTTAGTTCGTCAGCGACATCATTGTCAAGCATCAGTCTCACGTGGGCTGCACTTACGTTGCTTGGTGTTATTTCAAAGGTCACTTTTACATTGCCGTCACTGGCTTCTTTGCTCAGCACGTTTACTTTCGGACATTTGTCGTTTGATATTACAATGTGTCGTTCGTCTCTTGCTTTCACCCAGTCGCCGTCAGCGTCGATGCCAAGAACGCTCATCACGTAGTCGTTTTCATCATCGAGTCCCCATGCTGCCTGACTTCCGTAAGTGTTCCAATCCTGAGCTGTTATCGGTGAACCGAATGAGAACATCACGTAATCGTAGCCATAGTTGGAGATATACTGGTCAAGCTGGGCTTTCTTTGTGAGCAGAGTGTACATCGTCTTTATTCCGTTGCCTGGCGTTATGTTGTATGTTGCCTCGCCTTTGGCATTCAGTCCGGTATATTCGATGCCCATGGTTTCTTTACTTTCGCCAGCTTCTTTGGTGGTCATCTTTATTACAGATACTTCATCACCCATTGTCCCGCCTTGGTCATCAACGTCTGTGATGTTTACTGTTGCAACATAGAAATCTTGTCCGCCAGGGATGAAATAATCCGTACCATTGCAATCGTTGTCTCCATTCTTTATAGTGTATGTCTTGTTTCCTTTGTCGAGGAAACCATAGTTGGCAAGCAGTGATTTTATGACTTTCTTAAGTGTCGCATCATCAACATCGTTTATGTTCGTATCATAATATGTACGTAGCATACGGTCTATGGTCTGTGACTGAAAGAATCCGTGTCCGTAATACTGGTCTTTCTCGGCGGTTTTTACATTGTATTTCAGAAAGTTCTTTCCTGTTTCAACAGCAGTTAGCGCAACAGTTCCTTCAAGCTCTCCTTCTGGACGTTTGAAAGAAAGGTAGTCGATGTCGTCTATCGCATATTGGGCAACTATTTTGTCTCCTTTCATTAGATAAACGTTGTTCTGGGCATTCATACTCAAAACAGTTGCTCCAAGTAGTATTGCTGTTGTGATTATTTTTTTTCTCATACTGTATTGGTTATTTTTTGTTGATGCGTTATTGTTATTTGAATGTGTTTGCAAAAGTAATAAATTTAATGCTAATTGTAAAATGTAAACAGATAAAAAGTTACATAATGTGCTTTTTGTGTGCTTTTGTGCGTTATTATTGTAGCTTGAACAATAAACATTATGCGTCTTTGTGATGAGGTGTATGCCTTTATAATTTAAGGTATATGTCTTTATAATAAAAGAAAAAAGGCTGCACAATAATGTTGCAGCCTTTTCTTCTGGTATGTTTTTATTCTTTTTTTAATATGTATCGCTGTATTAGAGCAATGCCATAGTATCTGTAGCAATCATCAGCTCCTCGTCAGTAGGGATAACAACCACTGTAACCTTAGAGTTAGGAGTAGAGATTATAGCTTCATCACCGTGAATGCCCTTGTTCTTCTCCACGTCGATTTCAACACCAAGGTAAGTAAGATTCTTACATACTTCCTCACGCATACTTGCCTGATTCTCACCAACACCAGCAGTGAATACGATGATGTCGCAACCATTCATGGCAGCAGCGTAAGCACCGATGTATTTGCGGATGCGGTAGTTGTACATCTCGGTAGCGAGCTTTGCACGTTCGTTGCCTGCCTCGCATGCCGAATCGATTTCGCGCATATCTGAAGAAATGCCTGTTACGCCAAGCATACCGCTCTTCTTGTTCAAGAGATTAGACATGCCGTCTGCGTCCAAGCCGAGCTTCTTCTGGATGAATGTAATTGCGCCGCCGTCGATATCACCACTACGTGTACCCATCACAAGTCCTTCCAGTGGAGTGAGACCCATTGATGTGTCGATGCACTTGCCGTCTTTTACGGCTGCTATGCTGGCACCGTTACCGATGTGGCATGTGATGATTTTCTTGCCCTCTGGCTTTACATTGAGGAATTCGCAAACGCGCTGTGACACGTAACGGTGGGATGTTCCGTGGAAGCCATAGCGACGAACGCCATACTTCTCATACAGTTCGTAAGGAACAGCATACATGTAAGCCTCCTTAGGCATTGTCTGATGGAATGCTGTATCGAATACTCCTACCTGTGGCAGTCCTGGCATCAACTCCTGTACGGCACGTACACCCTTGAGGTTTGCCGGATTGTGTAGCGGAGCGAGGTCTGTGCACTCCTCGAATACCTTGAGTACTTCATCGGTGAGCAGTACACTCTTGTTGAACTTCTCTCCTCCGTGTACCATGCGGTGGCCTACGGCATTGATTTCCTTCAGGTCTTTGATGACACCGATTTCCGGGTCGGTGAGCAGGCTGAAGATGAACTTTACACCTTCTGTATGCTCAGGGATGTCGTGCATCACTGTTTTCTTCTCGCCGTTGGCAAGTTTTACTTTGACGAATGCTCCGTCAAGTCCTACACGTTCCGCACCTCCTGATGTCATGACAGTCTTGCTGTCCATGTCATAGAGAGCGTACTTGATAGATGAACTTCCGCAGTTCAGAACTAGAATTTTCATAGTGTGAATTTATAGTTTTAGAATGTTATGTTATTTGGCATCCATAGCCTGGCATGCTGTAATGGCAACCATCTTGTAGATGTCGTCTACAGAACATCCGCGGCTGAGGTCGTTTACCGGACGTGCAATACCCTGGAGGATAGGGCCGAGAGCCTCTGCTCCGCCAAGACGCTGAACCATCTTGTATGAGATGTTTCCTACCTCAAGGCATGGGAATACGAGTACGTTTGCCTTTCCTGCGATGTCGCTGCCAGGAGCCTTCTTCTGTCCTACAGCAGGAACGAGAGCTGCGTCAGCCTGGAGCTCACCGTCTACTTTCAGCTCTGGTGCAAGTTCTTTTGCGAGTTTTGTAGCCTCTACTACCTTGTCTACTACCTCGTGCTTTGCACTTCCCTTTGTTGAGAAGCTCAACATTGCAACACGTGGGTCTGCAAATCCTGCCACAGACTTTGCAGTCTGTGCTGTGCAGACAGCGATCTGAGCCAACTGCTGTGCGTCTGGCATCGGGGTAACAGCAACGTCACCGACTACCAATACGCCGTTCTCTCCATACTGAGGCTCTTTTGTGAGGAGCAGCATAGCACCGCTTACGCAAGTGATGCCTGGAGCACATTTGATAATCTGGAGTGCTGGACGCAGAGTATCTCCTGTGGTGCTGAGTGCACCAGATATCTGTCCGTCAGCATCACCAGTCTTGATAATCATGCAACCGAGATAGAGAGGGTTCTTTACAAGTTCGCGAGCCTGCTCTATTGTCATGCCCTTCTTCTTGCGAAGCTCTGCCAGGAGTTCAGCGTATTCTTCACTCTTTGGGTTGTTCTCCGGGTCGATGAGTGTTGCCTTGTCGATATTCTTGAGTCCCCACTTCTCTGCGAGAGAGTGGATCTCGTCTGGGTTACCGATGAGAATCAGATTAGCGATGTCTTCTGCCAACACCTTGTCGGCAGCTCTCAGTGTGCGCTCCTCTGTTGCTTCTGGGAGCACGATGCGCTGCTTGTTGCTTTTAGCGCGCTCGATGATTGATTGTACTAAATCCATGATTTATTTATGTGTATTTAAATAAGTTGTTTTTTTCATTAGATTCGGCGGTGTAGACTAAGTGCATCGCTGATACTTTGCAAAAGTAAGAATATTATTTCAATATGCGGCTTTTTGTCGTATATTTTTTTTACTCCAACATTCTCTTTATCACTACTTCTGCTGATATTTCCCTGTTTGCGGCTTCGGGTATGACGAGTGAGTTGGGACTTTCAATGACATCGTCTGTTACGATAAGTCCGCGCCTTACAGGAAGGCAATGCATGAACTTGCCGTTGTCTGTCACAGCCATGTGTTTCTCGTCGATGGTCCATGCCATGTCTTTGGAGAGTATCTTTCCGTAGTCTTCGGGATTTGTCACTCCCGGACAGCTCCAGTTCTTCGCATATACAAAGTCTGCTCCCTCCAATGCTTTCATCTGATCGTATTCCACTCTGGCTGAGCCTGTGAATTTCGGGTCGAGTTCGTAGCCGTGTGGATGCGTGATGACGAAGTCCACGTCTGCCTTGTTCATCCATTCGGCGAATGAGTTCGGCACGGCTTGTGGCAGGGCTTTGCAGTGTGGTGCCCATGTGAGCACTACTTTAGGTCGTTTCTTCGTCTTGTGTTCCTCTATTGTTATGAGGTCTGCGAATGCCTGCAGCGGATGTACTGTGGCGGTCTCCATGGCGAAGACCGGTTTCCCGCTGTGTTTCACGAACTGCTGGAATACCGTTTCCTCGTAGTCGTATTTGCGGTCTGTCAGTCCGGCAAAGCTTCTTACTCCGATGATGTCGCAATAGCTTGCCATCACGGGTATCGCTTCGAGCAGGTGTTCGCTCTTGTCACCGTCCATAATCACTCCGCGTTCCGTTTCCAGTTTCCATGCTCCGGCATTCACGTCAAGCACGATGACGTTCATTCCCAGGTTCATTGCTGCCTTCTGTGTGCTGAGCCTTGTTCTCAGACTGTTGTTGAAGAAGATCATGAGTAGGGTCTTGTTCTTGCCCAGATGCTGATAGGCGAAGCGGTTCTTCTTTATTTCCATTGCCTCGGCGAGTGCTTCTTGCAGGTTGCCGAGGTCTTCTACGTTCATAAATGTATTCATGTCCTGTTGTTTTTATTGTGCTTTTGTCGTTTTTCTGCTATTGTTCTTTTTGCATTATTTCATCGAGGGCTGTGTAGAATGCCGGGTCTTCTCCGATAACGGTCTTGAGCAGTTCTCCATCTTTTCCGACGATGAATTTTGTAGGGAATCCCTGTATTTCGTATATGCCGGTTATGTCTCCCATCCCTTTCGGATTGTAAACGTGTATCCAAGGCAGTTCAAGTTCTTTTACGGCAGCTTTCCATTTCTCGTCGGTGTCTCCGCAGTCCACGCCTACGATTTCCATCTTTCCTTTATATTTCTCGTAGTATTTTTTCATCTCCGGCATTCCTTTTATGCACCATCCGCACCAGCTGCCCCAGAAGTCTATGACCACAACTTTCCCTCTCAGGCTTGACAGTGTGAATGTCTTGCCGTTGATGTCGGTGAGCGAGAAGTCGGGAGCCATGGTCTTCTGTCCGTCATTGCTGACGGCTGTTGTTTCTGCTGCTTGTTTGTTGTTTGCCGCTTTGTTCTTGTTCACTGTGCATGTTGCCATTGCCATTGCTGCCATGAAGAGCATGATGACGGTTGATGTCATTTGTTTTTTCATAATAGGAAGCCTTTCTTTTTATGGTTTATTCAATTGGTTTTATCAGTTGCTATAACTTTTGCAAATTTACAAAAAAATATTGAGATAACGAAATGTCTGTTTTGCAAAATCGGTATAAAACGACGGATTAGTTTATAAAAAGGCGACATTAAGGAAAATTTAAATACTTTTTTTGTTCTTTGTGCCGAATTATTTGTGTAATATGAACTACATTTCGTATATTTGTCCGTCAAAATTCAGGATGGCTGTTGGTGCTTTTTCTGTCTGTAAACTAAAGAAATACGGACAATAGGCGAAGGAAAATGCCCCTGCCGTTTAAACTATGTTTTGAATATTAATATAAAAACTTTTTAAAATACTTACATGTTATGTTACACATCGGTAATTTGGTAAAGGCGAAACTTAAGGAAAGAGCACATACTTGCGTGTGGCTTGCGGCACAGATGGGCTGCAGCCGTACAAATCTTTACAAGATTTTCAATAAGAAATATGTCGGTTCGAGAGACCTTGAAAAGCTCTCGCTGATTCTGAATTTCAATTTCTTTGAGGTTGTTTCAAAGGAAATGAAGGAGGAACTGGCAAATAGAAAAGAAGATTAAGCGGGAAGTCTGAGGACGGGAACTTTTAAGAAGTGGAAGACATTGGTTCCTTTTCCCTGTTCCTTTGCTTCGCTAAGTGTGCCGGTTGTGGTGCGTAACTTTGTGGGTTACGCTTCACAACCGGCATTGTTTTATTCCGGATTTCACGGGCTTGTATGATGAAGCGAGTGTAATTTCTATGAGAAAGTTATCGGCTTTCTAAAAAAACAACAAATTCGTGCTTTCTGAATTGTCACTCGAAAATGTCGTATAAATCAAGTTTTTTAGTATATGGTGTACAACCTATTGATATTTTTCATATCTTTGCCCATGAAAAGCTCACCCGGCATATAATCCGGGTAAACTAAAACAAAAGACTGTGAAATATAATCTTCAAGCTATCAAAACAAGACAATAATAATAACTTAATTTAAACACTAATTTCTATGGACAAAAAACTTTTACTAATCTGGACATTCCTGTTATGCTTCGTGATGGGAATTTCGGCAGACAAGGTCATTACGTTCAACGAAAATACTGGAACATCGGATTCCAGCACAAAGTTGACAACGATGGCGGAAATCGTTAAGACGGGTAGCGAGTATCTGTCTGGCGTGTCAAACATCAACAATGTTTATCTTGCCAGAGCAGGACGAGGGCTGAAACTGGGTACCAGCAGTAAGCAAGGAAAATTCACCCTTGACTTCGCATCGGAGATAAGACCGACGGCGATAAAGTTTACGGCGCTGAAGTATAAAGACAGTGAAGCGACAATTAATGTTGCCGGAACAGACTTTACGCTTGAAGGAGATGAGGTGGCAGAATACTCTTTGGTGTGCAACGGCTCGGCAATTACATCCGTGGCTATTTCTACACCTAAGCGTGCTTACATCACAAGTGTGACGATTGTGGAAGGTGAAGCGCCGAAAGTGTTGGCACCTACTATTTCCGGCACAACACCGTTCTTGGGCACAACAACCGTTACTCTCGCATGCGAAACACAAGATGCAAAGATCTATTATACTCTTGACGGCAGCGACCCTACAGCATCAAGCACGGCATACGCTGAGCCGTTTACCCTCGACGTTACGACAACAGTCAAGGCTATTGCAATAAAAGGTGCGGACAAGAGTTCTGTCGTGACGAAAACTTTCGAGGCAATACCTGTTGTGGCAGACATTGCCACTCTGAATGCTCTCCCAGACAAGGCACTTTTTGCTTTGGGCGGAGAGACTACGGTTGTCGCAATTCCAGACAGCAGATACCTATATATAAAGGATGCTACAGGCAGCTCTCTCATATATGGAGCTTCCGATGCCGCAACACTTGAGCCGGGACAGCATATTGCTGCTAACTGGACAGGCTCCGTTTCTTACTTCAACAAGCTCTTCGAGGCTGTACCATCGTCCGCCCTTACTGCAGTGGAAGGCGTGAAGGACGAGATTACGTTTGATGAATTTGCTCCGGCAGACATTGTGGCTGCAAATATGAATAAGGTAGGTGTGTTGAAAAACGTACACTACTACATCACGGCAGAAGCATCTGGCAAAGCAAAGGCAAACTATGAGTTTGAGACAGAAGACGGCACTATAATAAAAGGTTACGACCAGTTCAGCAAGAATCTTGAACAGGCGGCACCTTACGACGTCTTTGACGTAGTAGGAGCAATTGGCGTGTACAACGACAACGTTCAGTTCTGGCCAATCTCCGTAACAAGAATTCCTCAGACGCAGGATATTTCTGTTGACAACGTAGAGACAGGCGCAAACCTCTCCGACATCATTAAGGCGGAGAGAGCAGACGTTGAGGCTTCTGGCGACAAAGTTGGCGGCGTTTACATCAATCTCGCAGCAGGTGGAGAGTATACCGTGACAGAGCCTATCGTATCGGGTGGCGACTTTGTGTTGACAGGAGATGCGACAGCACCGGCAACAATAGACGCTTCTGCTCTTGCAGAACCGTTTGTTAAGCTTGACGGATGTGAAATCCTTGCATTGAATGCTGACGGAACAGAAAACGCAAACTACAAGAGCGTAGCTACTGTCATGATGCAGAACCTTAAGATAAAGGGTCTTGCAAAGTCTCTTGTGAATGATGCTCAGAAGTCTCTCGTAGACAATGTCAACATAGACAACGTGGATGTAGAGCTCGTCGGTTCTTCTGCAGTGTTCGACTTCAAGGGTTATCCTGCAAGTCTGAGCATTGCCAACTCAACTTTATGGTCGAAGGATGGTCATAAGGGCTATCTGCTGCAGACTAAAGGTAGAGTGAAAGACCTTGATGGTGGCCAGGCTACATACCAGGAAGTTACATCAATAACGAACAGTACATTATATAAGGTTGCAGTAGACAAGCAGTTCAACAACCTGCAAGGCAAGGGACAGAAGTCTCTGCAGTTCATCATGAAGAACTCAATCATCGCCGAATCTACACAGACAGGTAATGAGGTCCGCGGATGGCTCGGTGGTCAGAACTCAAACAATCCGACTGTAGAATACGCCAACAATACATATTTCGCTGGCGGAGCAGAACAGGCAGGATGGACAGATGCTTCAAAGCAAGGCTCAGACCAGACTGCGACATCTCGAAATACAGACCCAGAGTTCTCTGATGCTGCAAATGGCAACTTCACGGTATTTGCCGGTTCTCAGCAGGCAAAATACAAGATTGGCGACCCTTGCTGGCTCGTGGAATACGACAAGTCGCAGGCTCGTCCGATGGAACTCAACCTTTCACTTAATGGTGGAGGAAACATCAACGAGGCTCTTGCAAACGGTCTTGCAGACATAGATAACCTCAAGTCTGTATCTATCACACTTGAAGACAATGCAACTTACACCGTTACTGCACCGATAGAGGTGGCTGCACCTCTCAATATCGCCGGCGTGAAGGAGACACCTGCAACGATAGATGCAAGCGCAAATGCCGGAGCATTCATCCAGCTTAGCGCCACTCCATCAGAAAACCTCAAGGAGGAGGGCAACGACTACTACCACATCAAGGGCTATGTAAGTCTCAGCAACCTGAACATCAACGGAGTGAAAGCTCAGCTCGTTTACGACAACAATGTAAAATACTGTGTTGAAAACCTCACAATCGACAACTGTAAGGTAAATCTCGCAAGCGATGAGGCTACTGGCGTCAACGGCAATGCTGTGGTTTACTTCAAGGGCGGCTTTGCAAACACACTCTCTGTAAGCAACTCTACATTCTGGAATACAGGTGCAAGCGATGCTAAATACTTCGTACAGTATAACAATAGCGGACGTGGTACACGTGCAGGATACCTAATCAACTATGTTATCTTCCAGAACAACACCTTCCATAATGTTGCCGTAAAGGGACAGTGGGCTAACTACGGAGGATTTGCAGGACAGAAGACATCTTCGTTCATCGTAACGGACAACATCTTCAGCAACTGTGGCTCAGGACAGATTGCACGACGTATTCTTGGAGGACGCCAGACAAGCACTTATGCTGATGGCATGGTTACGTTCAACAACAATACCTACATGACCAAGACTCTTGCTGAGGACAATACCGAGACTGTTACATTTGAAAATGCAGAAGGCTATGACGTAAGCGGTACAATCATCGAGATGGATCCGATGTTCGCCAATGCTGCCAATGCAGACTTCACCCTTGGCGCTTCTACAAAGCAGGCTAAGATGAAGACCGGAGACCCACGTTGGCTCGTGGAATTCGTGGCAGAGGATGTGACAGACGCCAAGGCATTGCTTCTTGCTGAAATAGAGAAGGCTACAAAACTGTTAGGCAATGCCGACGTAGAGACTGATGAGGCTGCAAAGGCTCTCAAGGCGGCTATCGACAAGGCTCAGGGCGTATACGACACCTCAGAGTTCAATGCAGAGCTCAATAAGGCAACCGAAGAACTGAAGGCTGCCGAAGAGGCTTACATCGCAACAGCCATAAGTAGCGTAAATGCAGAGACTACAGCTGACGGTGCATGGTACACTCTTCAGGGTGTAAAGGTTATTGCTCCTGTAAAGGGCAATATCTATCTGCACAACGGAAAGAAAGTTATTCTGAAGTAAAATATAATGATTAACCGAAAAAACCGCAAGACTTGAAAGCTGAGTCTTGCGGTTTTTCGGTTTTATGGTGAGGACAAGTAAACGGACAGACGAGTAGACACATGTACAAGTAAACGGAGGTTTGCTCTTTGCTGGCAGTTTGGCTATATGTTTTCATCTTCCCGTTTGCTCCATAATTTTACCTTATAAATAAACTTTTTCCTCCAATAAGCCTATAATTCCGGAAAAATATCTAAATTTGTACCCTAATAAAGAATAAAGAAAAGCATAAACATCAATGACGGCAAACGAATTCTTCAAAAAGATAATGAGCGCTAAACTCTGGGCAAACCTCGGAGCAATGCTCCTTGTTGTCGTGCTGTTGTGCCTCGGAGTGAGGTTCGGACTCGACCTGTACACACACCACGGTGAGGAAATAGAGGTGCCAAACATCAAACACAAGCTGTTCACTGATGCAGAGCAGTTGCTCTCAAACCGAGGACTTGAAATCGAGGTCTCCGATACGGGCTATGTGCGTTCTCTGCCACCCGATTGCATCCTTGACCAGGTTATTGCACCAGGCACGAAAGTGAAAAGAGGCAGAGTGATTTATGTAGTAATAAACTCAGACCATTCTCCGATGCTTACACTGCCCGACCTTATCGACAACAATTCCTACAGAGAGGCAAGAGCTAACCTTATTGCCATGGGCTTCAAGGTGGGACCGCCGCAGTATGTGTCGGGAGAAAAAGACTGGGTGTACGGAATAACATGCCGTGGTCAGAACCTTCATAACGGACAACGCGTGTCTGTGGACGATGTACTTACAATACAAGTCGGCGACGGAGTGATGAACATGGACGAAGACATTACGTATATGGATCCGGAATATCCCGGAAACGACAATGACTCTGTAAACGCCACAAGCCAACACCACAACCAAGGAGTGATAGAAGGCAGTGGCGGACACGATGAATTTGAAGTCGTAACCGGACCGGAATAAATCCACAGGAAAAAGAATGACAGAAGATATAATACAAAATACAGAAGAAGAGCTCACGGAAGACGAAAACGGACAGCTCTATGAACATCTGCGCATAGTCGTAGACAAAGGACAGGTGCCGCTGCGCATTGACAAGTTCATGACGGAGAAGCTTCAGCACACAAGCAGAAACCGTATACAGAGAGCTGCCGATTCGGGCTTTGTACATGTAAACGAGAAACCGGTAAAGAGCAACTATAAGGTGCGTCCCCTCGACGTGATAACCCTTATGCTCGACCGTCCGCAGTACGACAGTAGCATAGAGCCTGAAGATATTCCGCTTGACATCGTCTATGAAGACTCCGAACTGATGATTATAAACAAACCGGCAGGGATGGTGGTGCATCCGGGATGCGGCAACTATCATGGTACATTGGTAAATGCTGTGGCTTGGCATCTTAAAGATGTACCAGACTATGATCCCAATGATCCGGAAGTAGGACTCGTACACCGTATAGACAAAGACACCAGTGGACTGCTTGTAGTGGCAAAGACACCATTGGCAAAGACAAAACTGGGAGTGCAGTTCTTCAACAAGACAACACACCGCAGTTATAATGCCCTTGTATGGGGAAACTTCCAGGAAGACGAGGGACGCATAGAAGGAAATATAGGAAGGGATCCGAAAGACCGGCTTCGTATGGCAGTCTTTCCGCC
>OQWM01000913.1_pt1 | contig 19932 bp, 10 predicted proteins | sample 1691531 | NCBI WGS metagenome assembly OQWM01 (sample SAMN03418257, study PRJEB22391) | human gut metagenome | biome: human-gut; feature: organic feature; material: feces | host: Homo sapiens | place: Tanzania | collected 2013-01
TGCCGGCTGTAGTGATAGGTGTCACTCCTGCCTTATAACCATAGTCGCGCACCCATTGGTAGTCGTTGGGATTGGCGGTGTTGAGCTTCACCAGACCGGTTCCGTTCACATTCTTCTCGTAGCGCAACTGACCGAAGATGTCGGCCTCGCCGTCCTGCACGTCGTAGATGTACTGTCCGTTCTGGGCTACGGTCTGCACAACGGGTGCAGAAGCCAGTGCGAACAGACAGCCAAGTGCAAAGATTCTCGTTTTGACTGTAGGCATAATCATTTGTTATTGAGTTAAGTATTTGGCTACAAATTTAGATAAAAATCCCGAATAATGATTGTATAGAAATAAAAAAACTATCGGCGAAAGCATAAGTTTATACAAAAGACCGGCAGATTGTCAGAACTGAACAATCTGCCGGTCTTTTATGAATAGTGTATTACAATGCAATCTTCACAGACTTTTCTGCGCTGCCCTGCTGCAGCTTTACGACGAACACGCCGTTGCCCAGCTGCGAGAGGTCTACTGTCTCGCCGCTTGCAGCTATCTGCTTGGCACAGACCTGCTGTCCGAGGGCGTTGTAGACAGCCACGCGAGCTGCGCCGTCGTTTCCGAAGAAGAACTGTGCGGTGCGTGCTGCGCGGTCGGTAGTGATGCTGAACATCTGTTCGCCTGCCTTCGTGTCCTTGATGCCTGTGGCGTCGAGCGCCATCTTCAGACCTGCGAAAGCGTCAATTTTGCCTGCGCCCCAGCTGTTGCGGTCCGACTTCTCGGCTGTGCCTGTATAGTTGTCGTGGCGTGCGGTCTTGTTCAGAATAGCGCGCACGTCAGCCGGTGAGAGGTTCGGATTAGCCTGAAGCCAGAGAGCTACGGTGCCGGTAACGACAGGCGAAGCCATCGACGTACCCATATTGGCGTCGTAGTAGTCGTCGCCCGACTTCACCGCGCATGTCGACGAGCTGAAGCCTGCATAATACTTCGATGTGGCAGAAATGAGCAGACAGCCCGGAGCCGTCACGTCGGGCTTGGTGCGTCCGTCGAGCGTCGGTCCGTGACTCGAGAAGAGCGACAGAGCACCCTTGTTGCCCACCAGAGCGGTGTTGATGCCGTAGACATCGCCGCCCAGCGTGGTGTACTCCATCTTCGTGTTGTACGAACCTACGCTGATAACGTTGTCGCTCACGCCGCCAAGCTCGCCCACGGTATAGTCGGTGTCACCTTCGGTCCATCCGCGCTTGCCTCCGTCGAGGAAGTAGCCTTCGGTTGCGTTGTTCCACATGTGGATGGATGTGCCGGCGTCGCTCGTAGCCACGATTCCTATCTTGCGGTTCTCAGCAATGCTTGTGGCGCGGCACATCAGCATCACCTCCGTGCGCTCGTTTGTCGGGTTCTTCTGCAGAGCCATCTGCACGGTAGACACCACGCCGCTACCGTCGGGGAAGGTGTACTTCACGTCGGTCTCGCCGTCGGTCTCCACAGCCGGCGACTCGTACATCACCTTGCCCTTCAGAGCGTCAACCACTACTGCCTTCACCTTTAGCGGAGCGCCCTTGCTGCCCCAGATGTCCACGTAAGCCTGCTTGCTCGCAGAGCTTTCGCTGAAGCCTATCATGGTCTTGAGCGATGTGTCGCCATCCTCAAGGTCTTTGCCTACGTGCAGCGCTGTGCTGCCCTCGTTGCCCGCAGCGCCAACGATGATGCGTCCGGGACCTGCCATTGCAGCGAAAGCCTGGTCGGAAGCCGAGGTGCCGTCGTGCGGACCGAGGTGCGAGCCAAGACTGATGTTCACAACGCAGGGCTTGCCTACGCTCTCAGCATAGTCGAAGCAGTACTGTATGCCGTCGGTGATGTTCACGTTGCTCGAACCGAAGCTCACGAAGACCAGCTCCGACTCGGGCGCAACGCCGTAGTAAGGCGTCGTGCGGTCGCTGCCTGCGGCGATACCTGCCACGTGCGATCCGTGGAACGTAGAAGAAATGTCGTAGTTGACGGCGCGCATCTCGTCGTAGGTGACGTACTCGCTACCGTAACCGAACTTCGAGGGTGCTTTTCCGCCGTTGGCGTTCTGGTCCCAAACGCGTGCTATGCGTGTGCCGATGCCGTCGGGGTTGGTGAAGTCGACGTGCGAATACTGGAATCCGCCGTCTACAACGCCCACAACGACGCCCTTGCCGGTGTATGCGCCCAGCTCGGAGGTGGTAGAGTGGCAGTCGTCAACGCCAGTCTCCTTGCGTGCGGTGTCGAGAAGCATACGCACACTTGTACCTACCTGCACGTTCTCCACTTCGTCGAGTGCCGCTACAGCCTCAACAGCCTCAAGCGGCAGACTCACGGTGAGCAGATGGTCGGTTACGACGTTGCGCACTTCCACGCCGAGCGCCTCAAGTCGACTGATACAGTCGGCGGCTGCGTGCTGTTTCGACGGAGCAACGGTGATGAAGGCGTCCACCTTCTTCGCTGTTGCCGATTTCACATTTTTCTGCGTACTCATATCCTGAAGCATCAGGCTCGTACTTGGCGAAAGCTTCTGTGCGAAAGCCGAGCTGCCCACGAGGAGCAGCGATGCCAATAGGATGTTTGATTTGTTCATTGATTTGTTTTTTAAGTTGAGATGGTGTTATGGTGAGGTGGTGAGATGTTGAGGTGGTGAGGTGTTGAGATATGCATTTGTCACCATCTCACCATCTCAACACAACAACATCTTTAATTAATATTTTTCAAATGTACCCTTGTAGTTGACAACGATGCGAGTGTTGTCGCCGCCGTTAGAGGTATAGTTGTTAGTGTACTTATTAGTTACGTCGAGCAGAATCTCGTACACGCCGTTCTCGTCCTTGCTCACAGTGAGCGTGCCGTTGTTTGGCATGTTGCCGTAGCCGTGACCTGCTGCGTACGACTGCAGCTGTATGCCGCCGGCGTTGTACTTGATGTCGAACACCTTCTCCTGACCGATGTTCGCAAGATCAATCTCGCCTGCGTTGATGAGGTCGCTGCCTACCTTCACCTCCACTCTGTCTGAAGAAGTCTTGCCGTCGCCTTCGGGGATAAGGTAGAAGGTAATGTTGCCCTTGTATTCCTTCATGTACGAAGTTCCGAGCTGGCGGGTGATAGAGAGTTCGCCGTCAGAGTTATAATACTTGTACTCGTTCTCTGCCACTACCGACGGTATGATTTCGTCGAGCGACTCGGCAGCTGCGAACGTGCCGAAGTAAGAGAGGCTCACGGTTCTACCGTCCTCGAGCACCGCTTCAAGACTCACGTATGTCTGTCCGCCGAAGCCCTGTGCGGTGGTAATAGAGCCCGACTTCACCTTGTCGTATACGGTTCTTGTGGCATAGTCGATATAGCGGAAGGTGTAGCTGTCGGCTTCTGTAGCCATGTCTACCGTGCCGTTGTAGAGTTTCGCAGCCGAAACGCTGAACCATACTGCGGCTTTGGCGTTGAGGAAGTCAGCCGGAGCCTGTGCTTCTACGTCAGCGAAAGCGAAGTTGGTAGGCTCGCCCGTTGCAGAAGGCTGCACGCAGAGAGCTGAAAGCACAGAGAAGCTGGTTATTGCCTGCTCCGTATCAGTAACAGAGAAAGTATTGCTGGCGTCATAAGTGCGGCTGAATGCGCCTGTATACTCGCAACGGAAGTCGTCGGCGCCGTCTTCAGCCTCAACAGATACCGTGACGTTCTTCTTGAACTTGTCGAACTTCACCTTCAAAGCGCCCTTCTTGAACTCGCGCTCGCCACAAACAAGCTTGCCGCCTGCCTCGGCAAGAGCAGCGAGGTCTACCTCCTGTCCTACAGACGCTGCGGGCAGCGTGATTGCAACGTCGGGATTGAGCGCAAGGTCGCTCGTTACGTTTTCTGCAGAATAGAGCATGAACGAGCTGTACTCGTCAGTCTCCTTCAGCAGCACGGTCTTTACGTCGTTCACGTTCTCGTTGAGCGCCCACTGGTTGTCGAGATCGGCGTATGTGCGCTCCGAAAAGCTCACGCGCTCCACGTTGTCCACCTTATATTCTACCTTTGTGCCGTCCTTCTGCTGAACGGTCATTATTCGCTTTGTGGTCTGTGCGTAACTGGCGCCCATCGCCATGAGGCACAGCATTGTCAATACAGTCTTTTTCATCTCTTTACTATTTTTGTTATAACTCCATTTGTTGTTCTTACGACGTAGACGCCGCTGTGCAGAGCCGCCACGTCAACCGGTTTGGTGGCGTCGGCAGAGAGCACATGCTGTCCGCCTACGGTGTATACAGAGAGGCGTTCGCCCTTTGCGGCGCCGCTCACGAGAAGCGTGCTGTTGCCAACAAACTTCACGGTCTCAGCCTCAGCGCCCTCTACCTTGCCAAGACCTGTAGACGGGTCGTAGTTGAGTTCCACCGGTCCGCTCCATTCACCCTGAATCTGGTAGCCCTTGCCGTCAGCCAGGTCGATTGTGAACTTGTACTCCTCGTTCGCCAGCTGCTCAACGCCCACGCGTCCGCTGTATACGAAGGCGAAGCTGTCTACAACGCAGTAGCGTCCCTTCTCGAAGTGCTCGTAGCGTGTGCCGGTGCGTCCGCCAACGTTGTCGAAGTAGCCGCGTGTCATCTTGTACGGCGCGTAGAGGTTTGTCCAGAGGTGGTCGTTCTCCATCAGTTCGTATGTACCTGAAGGCAGATATGCTGTGCCGGCACTGGTCTGGAACTCCATGCGGAGCAGGTCGCCCTCGTTGCCGTCCTTGCCGCTTGGCGAGCCAAGGTCGACGGTGTAGACGTTCACGCCGTTCTGATTGCCGAGGAAGTAGACACGAGCCTTCTTGATGTAGTCGAGATTGAGCTTCACGTCGCGGTCGAGGTTCGACTCTACGTACTTCTCCTTGTCGTCAGACACGTCAACGATGTTGAACTTGATGTTCTTCGCCGTGCCCGTCACCTTATGTCCGCGGTCTGTTGTGCAGTCGATGGTGAAGTTAAATGTGCCTTCCTCGTCGCCGTCGGTGATTACTACCGTTCCGTCGGCGATATAAGCATAGTCGTAGTCGGAATCAGAGCCGGTCACGGTCTTGCGGCGCTTGATGTATGTACCCATAAGAATGGTCATTCCGTTATAGTCTATCTCCATACCCGGGAAGTAGGTCTCGCTCTTGAAGTTGCGAGCCACGGTGTATGTGCCGGGGATGATCGTGGCCTGCTTCGGATCGCCGAAGAGTCGGTTGAAAGCGCAGATGGCAAGGTTGAATCCGGTGCCCTTCATGTTGCCTGTCTCAGGGTCGAAGTCGCAGTCGAAGAGGTTGATGTAGATATTGCCCGTGTTCGACTCCATCAGATTGCCGTGATAGTAAGCCATACCGCCGGTGAATGTAGTGTTCACGTCGGTAGGAATCTGCGGATATACCGTCGTGCCGGTGTTCATGTCTACGAAGCTGAGCGTTCCGGTGTAGGTATACTGCACGCCGTTGACGTCGGCGAAGGTCACGGTATACGAGTTGTCGGCACCCTTCTTCACGGTCACGTCGCCCGTCAGCGCGTTCTCCTTGCCGGGCTTGCCGGTGAATCCGTACTTTGTGGTGTAAGAGTAGTTGGCATCATAATAGAGACTGCCCTCGCCAGCCTTGAACGTTCCCTCGGGCAGTTCGGTGCCAGTGCCCGCCGGAGCGTACAAGTCGATGGCAGCCACGTTAGCGTTTGTAGCCACGATGGTGCCCTCGGCAGAGTTGAAAACAGCGTTTGTCTTGTCCGAAACCACGAGATAATAGTTGTCGCAGTTGCCGGTAGCCTCAGAAGCGGCTGTATAGTACGACGCCACAACATGACTCATAGCCATGGTCTTGGCTTCGTCAGCCTTGGCAGGTGCATAGAAGCGCGGCGAGTTCTTAACGAATGTGTGCTGTGCCGCCACAGGAAGTGCGAGCGCAGAGATGAGGAACGAGATGATAAGTAACGATTTTTTCATTGTTTGATTAGTTTAAAAGTTTGTTCGTTTTCAAGTGTAAGTACATAAACTCCTGGTTTGCAGTTGTCGAGGTTCAGCACAACGGTACCGTCGGCTACGCGCTTGCGCATCACGAGTGTGCCGTCGGCAGCGTAGAGCGCAGCCTCAGCAGCCATCGCCCCGCTCACCTTCACGGTGCGGTTGTCGTCGTACGTGAACGAGAAGGCTTTGCCCTCTGTGCCTGCAATGGCTGTAGGCACGACGTAGTCGAAATAGAACTCCGCCACAGCCGCCTGTTCGTAGTCGGTAGCGACGCCGTTGGATGTCACCGTCAGCTTTCCGTCGGCAAAGCCCACTTCTGGCTTGTCGGCAAGGAAGAAGCTTGCCGTGGCATCATCAACGAACTTCAACACGAGTGCTTGGCGCGGCGTGGTGTCGGCTTCATCGGCGTGTGCAGCCAACGACGGCGCGAGCAGCAACAGCACAAGCAACGCTTGCAACAATCTTGTTTTCATAGTCTTGATGTTTTTAGTTTGACTCTATATATTCAATGTAAAAAATAGCATAACTCTCTTGATAATCGCTGCAAATATACACATTATTATTCATTCAGCCTTAAGAAATCGGAGTTTTTAAACAAACAGCCACATTTTGCTTACAAACAAATTCCTCTTCAGGGGGTGCACTTGTCTCAAGTGCACCAACCGAGCAAGAAGTGCATCACCAGAGCAAGAAGTGCACCAACCGAGCAACAATTGCACCAACCGAGCAACAAGTGCACCAACAGAGCAACAATTGTTTTTAAAAGTCTGTTTATGCGAAAAATCTGCCATATCTCCCAGCAGGCGTGTAATGCGTTGTCGGATAGTGGGTTGACGGCTGGCAGATAGCAGTTTTATCTACCAGCTATCTACCAGCCGCCACAACTGAATAGTTACAACTACTGATATTCCAATCTTTTTCTTAAGCTTTTCTCACCGCTCGCGTCCGCCGCACGATCGGATTCCGTCCGCCGTCCGATCAGATTGCGTACGCCGCCCAATCAGATTCCGTTCGCCGCCCGATCAGATTGCGTTCGCCGTCTGATCGGATTGCGTTCGGGTGACGATGACTTTTCGTGAGGGTTTAGCAGTGAGAATTGAACAGCTAAAGATGCAAGTCGTTGCTCGATGTGCAGCAAAACAATGCGTAAAGCTGACCGACGGCACGAATTATTGCTATATATAATAGGTGGTATGAAGTTTTTTCGTTAATTTTGCGAATGATTAATCAGTACACCCCAAACATAACTTTATATTTCCGGAATGAAAGAATTTGTAATATCTGAAGTAAAGGCTGAGACAGCCATTCTTGTCGGTCTGATAACTAAGGATCAGGACGAGGCAAAGACAAAGGAATATCTCGACGAGCTGGAGTTTCTCGCCGACACGGCGGGCGCCGTAACCGTGAAGCGCTTCACACAGCGCGTGGGCGGACCAAGCTCGGTGACGTACGTGGGTACGGGTAAGCTGGAGGAGATACGCGAATACATAGAGGCTGAGGAGGACGCGGAGCGCCCTGTGGGCATGGTTATCTTCGACGACGAGCTGTCGGCGAAGCAGATGCGCAACATTGAGAAGGTGCTGCAGGTGAAGATACTCGACCGCACATCGCTCATCCTCGACATCTTCGCCATGCGTGCGCAGACAGCTGCCGCGAAGACTCAGGTGGAGCTGGCGCAGTATCGCTACATGCTGCCGCGTCTGCAACGCCTGTGGACTCACCTCGAACGCCAGGGCGGCGGCTCTGGCTCCGGTGGCGGCAAAGGCTCCGTGGGTCTGCGCGGACCGGGTGAGACGCAGCTCGAGATGGACCGCCGTATCATCCTCAACCGCATCACGCTGCTCAAGCAGCGCCTCGTGGAGATTGACAAGCAGATGAGCACTCAGCGCAAGAACCGCGGACGCACCATACGTGTGGCGCTCGTGGGATATACCAACGTGGGCAAATCGACCATCATGAACATGCTGGCAAAGAGCGAGGTGTTCGCCGAGAACAAGCTGTTCGCTACGCTCGACACCACGGTGCGCAAGGTGGTGATAGACAACCTGCCGTTCCTGCTTGCCGACACCGTCGGCTTCATACGCAAGTTGCCCACCGACCTGGTCGACTCGTTCAAGTCGACGCTCGACGAGACGCGCGAAGCCGACCTGCTGCTGCACGTCGTAGACATCTCTCACCCCGACTTCGAGGAGCAGATACGCGTAGTGGAGAACACGCTGAAGGAGCTGGGATGCGCCGACAAGCCGTCGATGATTGTGTTCAACAAGATTGACAACTACACGTGGACCGAGAAGGAGGAGGACGACCTCACGCCGATGACCAAGGAGAACATCACGCTCGACGAGCTGAAGCGCACATGGATGGCGCGTCTTGGCGAGAACTGCATGTTCATCTCGGCGAAGGAGAAGCTGAACATCGACGAGTTCCGCGAGACGATATACCGCAAGGTGCGCGAGCTGCACGTGCAGAAGTATCCGTACAACGACTTCCTGTATATGGATGTGGAATGATGTTGTGGTGGTGAGGTGTTGAGATGGTGAGATATGATGGTGAGGTGATGAAAAGATGTTGTGATGTTGAGGTGGTGACATATGCATATCTCAACACAACAACACCTCAACATCACAACATCTTTACAACATCTCAACACAACAACACCACAACATCACATCTCACCATCATATCTCACCACCTCAACATCTCACCACAACAACATCTTTACAACACCTCAACATAACAACATCTCAACACCAAAAGCACATGAATTATCGCAATTTAACCGAAAACGAAATCTCGACTCTACTGGCCAACAGCTGCTGGGCGGAAGACTGGCAGCGCATAGAGGTGAGCGAAGATTTCGAGCCACGCTTCTTCCACCGTGTAATGTTCTACGGCGACATTCGCCTCGGATCGTTCACAGACAATGTGGAGGTGAGCCGCGGCTTCATGAAACACGCTGGCGTGAACAACGCCACGCTGCGCAACGTAACCATAGGCAACAACTGCCTCATCGAGAACATCTCGGGCTACATCAACAACTACACCATCGGCGACGACTGCATCATATCTAACGTCTGCACGATGGAGACTACCGACGGCGCCACGTATGGCGAGGGCAACCTCATATCGGTGCTCAACGAGGTGGGCGAAGGCAACCTCATTCTCTTCCACGGACTGACCAGTCAGGTGGCGGCGCTCATGGTGAAACACTTCCACAACCGACCGCTGAAGGACACCATACGCCGCTTGATACGCGAGGAGATAGAGCGCACGGCGCCCGACATGGCTGCCATAGGCAACCGTGTGAAGATAGTGAACACGAAGGAGATAACGAACACCGTGATATACGACGACTGCGAAATAGCGGGCGCCGCACGACTAAGCGACTGCACGCTCATGAGCAACAGCAATGCGTCGGTGTATATCGGCACGGGCGTCATCTGCGAGAACTCTATCATCGGCGACGGTTCGTCGATAATAAACAGCGTGAAGATGCAGGACTGCTTCGTGGGCGAGGCGTGCAAGCTGAGCAACGGATTCACCGCGGCGGGCAGCGTGTTCTTCGCAAACTCGTACATGGCGAACGGAGAGGCGTGCGCCGCATTCTGCGGTCCGTTCACGGCGTCGCATCACAAGAGTTCGCTGCTCATCGGCGGACAGTTCTCGTTCTACAACGCCGGTTCGGCTACCAACTTCTCCAACCATGCCTACAAGATGGGACCGATGCACTACGGAACGCTCGAGCGCGGATCGAAGACTGCCAGCGGAGCCTACATTCTGATGCCGGCGCATATCGGAGCCTTCTCAGTGTGCTTCGGCAAACTGATGTATCATCCCGACACACGCTCGCTGCCGTTCTCTTATCTCATAGCCTACAACGACACGATGTATCTCGTGCCGGGTCGCAATCTGACCACCGTGGGTCTGTACCGCGACATCAGAAAATGGCCGAAACGCGACATGCGCCCCGCCGGAACACGCAAGAGTATTGTGAACTTCGACTGGCTCTCGCCGTTCACCGTGGGCGAGATACTGCGCGGAAAGAATATTCTGGAGGACCTGCGCGACGCTTCGGGCGAAGACGTCTCTACGTACAACTATCACGAGTACGTAATAAAGAACTCGTCGCTGCGCAAGGGCATCAAATACTACGACATTGCGCTGCGCATATACATGGGAGCGGTGCTCAAACGCCATGCACCGGTGGAGCCGACGACGACCGTGGGCACCGGACCGTGGACCGACATATCGGGTCTGCTGCTGCCTGTGTCTGAGGAACAGCGCCTCGTAGACGACATCCTCTCGGGCGAGATAGACACAACAGAGGGCATCGCCGAACGCTTCGAGGAGATAAACGCCAACTACTCTGAATACCGATGGGCGTGGTCGTACCAGATGATAATGGACTACTACGGCTTCGCGGAACTGAACGAGGAGAACGTGGAGCGGGTGAAGCGCGACTATGTCACGGCGCGCCGCGCGTGGATAGCCGAGATAAAGAAGGACGCCGCAAAGGAGTATCGTCTGGGCGACGTGGAGGAAGAGGTGTTCAACAACTTCAACGAACAGCTCGACAAGGAGGTCGACTTCGAGAACCAGAAACTATATATGTAACCCTATTTCAACAAAACTATACAAATGAAATTCAAGTCTTTTCTTATTGCCGCTCTCCTTTCGGTAGGATTCGGCAGTCAGGCTTCGGCCTACGAGTATGAGACCGTGAAGGGCGACCCTATGCAGACACGCATCTACACGCTGCCCAACGGACTGAAGGTTTATCTTTCTGTGAACAAGGAGCAGCCGCGCATACAGACTTACGTGGCTGTGCGCACCGGTTCGCGCAACGACCCTGCCGAGACTACGGGTCTGGCTCACTATCTGGAGCACCTGATGTTCAAGGGAACACGACTCTTCGGCACCACAGACGCTGTGAAAGAACAGCCTTATCTCGACGACATCGAGCGTCGATACGAGCACTACCGCACCGTGACCGACTCCGAAAAGCGCCGACAGCTGTATCACGAGATAGACTCGGTGTCGCAGATCGCAGCGCAGTATTTCATACCGAACGAGTACGACAAGCTGATGGCTGCCATCGGAGCCAACGGAACAAACGCATATACAAGCAACGACGTGACGTGCTACGTGGAGAACATTCCGTCGAACGAGGTGGACAACTGGGCACGCATCCAGGCAGACCGCTTCCAGAACATGGTTATCCGCGGTTTCCACACAGAGCTTGAGGCTGTGTACGAGGAGTACAACATGCACCTCTCAAGCGACTTCGACAAGGAGTGGGCGGCGCTCGGCAAGAAGCTCTTCCCTACTCACCCATACGGCACTCAGACCACTATCGGTACGCAGGAGCATCTGAAGAACCCGTCAATCACGAACATAAAGAACTACTTCAAGCACTATTATGTGCCGAACAACGTGGCTATCTGCATGGCGGGCGACTTCGACCCTGAGGCTGTGATGGCTACTATCGACAAGTATTTCGGCTCGTGGAAGAAGAGCGAACAGGTGAAATACCCGCACTTCGCACCGGTGAAGGACCTCACGGCGCCGGCTGACACTACCGTAATCGGTCAGGAGGCTGAGAACGTGTTCATCGGTTGGAAGATGGACGGCTCGGCTTCGCTGCAGGCTGATACGCTCGACGTCATCGACCACATGCTCGCCAACGGCAACGCCGGACTCATCGACATCAACGTAAACCAGAAGATGCTCTGCCAGGGTGTGCAGTCGGGCAAGATAGACATGCGCGATTACTCGCAGTTCATCATGATCGGTCAGCCCAACGAGGGACAGTCGCTCGACGAGGTGAAGGCTATAATGCTCGGCGAGATAGAGAAGCTGAAGCGTGGCGAGTTCAGCGACAAGCTGCTGCCTTCGGTGAAGAACAACATGAAGCTCGAGTTCCTGCGCTCGCTCGACAGCAACGAGAGTCGAGCAACATCGTTCGTCAACACCTTCATCTACGGACGCCCGTGGAAGACGCAGGTGGAGCGCTTCGACCGCATCGCCGGCATCACAAAGGAGCAGATTATGGACTTCGCCAAGCGCCACTTCACCGACGGCTACGCCATTGTCTACAAGCGTCAGGGCGAAGACCCCACACAGAAGAAGATAGAGAAGCCGGCTATCACGCCGATACCTTCTAACCGCGACTTGCAGAGCGCTCTGGTGAAGAAGATTAAGGAGTCGAAGGTGAAGCCTATAGAGCCGGTATTCCTTGACTACGAAAAGGACTTCGCTCGCACTACTACAAAGAAGAAACAACCGGTTTACTATATCCAGAACAAGCAGAACGACCTCTTCGAGCTTCATTTCGTGTACGATTTCGGTTCGGAGGCTAACAAGTGGCTGTCTTACGCTACCGACTATCTCGACTTGCTCGGCACCGGAACGATGTCGGCTGCTGAGGTTAAGGAGCGCTTCTACGAGCTGGGCTGCGAATACAGCTTCAACCCTACATGGTCTACGATGACTGTATCGCTCAGCGGTCTCGGCGAGAACATGACCGAGGCTATGAAGCTCATGGAGCAGATGCTCAACAACGCAAAGGTTGACCGCGAGGCTTACAACAAATACGTAGACAACCTGCTGAAAGGCAGACGCGACGCTAAGCTCAACCAGAAGACCAACTTCGGTGCGCTGCAGAGCTACGGCTTCTACGGCAAGTACAACTCGAAGCTGAACGTGCCTGACAGCACAGAACTCGTAACAACCAATCCGCAGGACGTTGTCAACATGATTGCTGCGCTGAAGAACTATAAGCACGACGTGGTTTACTACGGTCCGCTCGCTATGAAGCAGCTGGTTGCTACCATCGACAAGAACCATATCACGGCGAAGACTCTGCAGGACGCTCCTGAGAACAAGCCGTACAAGATGGTGGAGACTCCGAAGAACGAGATTCTCCTCGCACCGTACGACGCTAAGAACATCTACATGATGCAGCTGCACAACGAGAACCAGAAGTGGACTCCGGAGGACGAGGCTAAGATTTCGTTGTTCAACGAGTATTTCGGTGGCGGCATGAACGGCATCGTGTTCCAGGAACTGCGCGAGAGCCGCGGACTTGCTTACAGCGCATTCGCCGACTACAGCACAACGAAGCGCAAGGAGCAGCAGACCAATCATGCTTATACATATATCATCTCGCAGAACGACAAGATGATGGACTGCATCCGCGTGTTCAACAATATTCTCGACACAATGCCGCAGTCGCAGCCGGCGTTCGAACTGGCTCAGCAGGCTGCCATGAAGCGCATCGCGTCGCAGCGCATCACTAAGGCAAACATCATCTTCTCTTATCTCGGCAACAAGCGCATCGGCATCAACTACGATATCCGCCGCGGCGTATACGAGGCTCTGCCGAAGCTCACACTCGAGGACATCGTGAAGTTCGAGCACGACAACATGGCTAACAAGCCGTGGCTCTACCTCATCCTCGGCGACGAGAAGAACCTCGACATGAAGTCGCTCGAGAAGATTGCACCTATCAAGCGCGTGTCGACAGAAGAGATATTCGGATATTAATGATGGTGAGGTGGTGTTGTGGTGTTGTGGTGACAAATGCATATCTCACCATCTCAACACCACACCATCTCACCACCTCAACATCACAACTTCACCACATTTCTTTTGCAATATTCGCAAAAGAAATGTACCTTTGCAAAAGAACTAATTTAATTTAAACCAAATAACATTATGGCATCAACACCAGATTTCAAGTATGCTCCTATGTTCCAGATGGGCAAGGACACTACTGAATATCGCCTGCTCACCACAGAAGGCGTAAGCACAGGCGAGTTCGAGGGTAAGACAATCCTTAAGGTTTCGAAGGAAGCGCTCACACTGCTCTCTCAGCAGGCGTTCCACGACGTAGAGTTCATGCTGCGCCGCGAGCACAACCTGCAGGTGGCTCAGATTCTCTCTGACCCTGAGGCATCGGAGAACGACAAGTACGTAGCTCTGCAGTTCCTCCGCAACGCCGAGACTGCTGCCAAGGGCATCCTGCCTTTCTGCCAGGACACCGGCACCGCTATCATCCACGGCGAAAAGGGACAGCGCGTATGGACCGACTTCGAGGACGAAGAGGCTCTCTCACGCGGTGTTTACAACACATTCACTCAGGACAACCTGCGCTACTCGCAGAACGCTCCGCTGAACATGTACGACGAGGTGAACACACGCTGCAACCTCCCCGCACAGATCGACATCGAGGCTGTAGAGGGCGACGAGTATCGCTTCGTAATGGTGGCTAAGGGTGGCGGCTCTGCCAACAAGACATACTTCTACCCGATGACAAAGGCTACTATACAGAACGAGGGCACACTGCTGCCGTTCCTCGTAGAGAAGATGAAGAGCCTCGGTACAGCGGCTTGTCCTCCGTACCACATCGCATTCGTTATCGGCGGTACATCGGCTGAGAAGAACCTCCTCACCGTGAAGCTCGCTTCTATCAAGTACTACGACTCGCTGCCTACAACAGGCGACGAGACCGGACGTGCTTTCCGCGACATCGACCTCGAAGAGAAACTCCTCAAGGAGGCTCACAAGATTGGTCTCGGCGCACAGTTCGGCGGCAAGTATCTTGCTCACGACATCCGCGTTATCCGTCTGCCACGCCACGGCGCAAGCTGCCCTATCGGTATGGGCGTTAGCTGCTCGGCAGACCGCAACATCAAGGCTAAGATCACTAAGGACGGTGTGTTCCTCGAGAAGATGGACGCTAATCCTTCTGAGCTTATTCCGGAGGAACTCCGTCGTCCGGGTGAGGGCACAACCGGCATCGAGATCGACCTCGACAAGGGTATCGACGCTGTACGTGCAGAGCTTTCTAAGTATCCGGTTAGCACACGCGTTAACCTCAAGGGCACTATCATCGTGGCTCGCGACATCGCTCACGCTAAGCTCAAGGCTCGTCTCGACGCAGGCGAGGAGATGCCGGCTTACTTCAAGAATCATCCTATCCTCTACGCTGGTCCGGCTAAGACTCCGGAGGGTTATCCTTGCGGCTCTATGGGCCCGACAACAGCCAATCGTATGGACCCGTACGTAGACGAGTTCCAGGATCACGGCGCTTCGCTCGTGATGATCGCCAAGGGCAACCGCTCACAGATTGTGACAGACGCTTGCAAGAAGCACGGCGGCTTCTATCTCGGCACAATCGGCGGCGTTGCTGCTGTTCTCTCGCAGAGCTCTATCAAGAGCATCGAGTGCGTAGAGTATCCTGAGCTTGGCATGGAGGCTATATGGAAGATCACTGTTGAGGACTTCCCTGCTTTCATCCTCGTTGACGACAAGGGTAACGACTTCTTCCAGCAGCTGAAGCCGTGGTGTCCTAACTGCAAGTAATGAAAATACGCAGAACCTACTAATGAGAATGTACAGCACCGACTAAAGAGTATGTACATACACAACAACGGTTCTGAATCATAAAACAAAAAAATCTCCCATAACCCGTTGCAGGTTATGGGAGATTTTTTTGTATTGTGTCGGTTGGGAGCTGCTTTCGATTCGTTTGCAGAAACAACCTATATATGTTCTTCGATGTTTTTATTTAGAACGTAACGTTGAAACCGAGGTTCACACTTGCGTTCGAGCTGAGCGGAATGAACTCCTTGCTCATCTTGCCAAGGATATGATCCATGCCGATGAACATGTTGAAGCCCTTCGGATGCACGTTTAGAACCCATCCGCAGCTTGCTGTGTAGCTGTTCAAGGCGAAGTTTAAGCCGCCGTCAATCCACTTCAGCGGAGATACATTGGCGCTCAGACGACCCTCCGTCCATGTGTACTTGCCATTGAAGCGTGTAGAGCTGAGCAAACCGAACTTGAGCTTGCGATAGAGCGGGAAGGTGTATTCGGCGCCAACGTTGAGCGTAGCGCCGATGCCGGTTGTGCGGCCCCCCTGGTCGCCTTCGTCAGTAAGGTTGGCGAAGTCGGCAAGCTGGTCGCCATATTTGTCGCCCTGACTCTCGAACGAGTTGTCCTTAAGATTGCCGTTTGCGTCGTGCTTGTCGTATGAGATGTCGTGGAATCCGTTGAACTCGAAGGTCTCCTGCTTGTTCACAGCCGTCACGTTGTTCGACCAGCTGATGAATCCGAGGTCTACGAGTGAGGCGCTCACCTGCCAGTCGTCGTTTATCTTGTATACCGCACCGAGGTCGAACGCCATACCGAAACCGCCGAGGCCCGGTCCGTCGATGTCGATATCATTGACATACTTGTATGTGCCCTTGCCGTCCTGCTTGTATTCCTTCTCCTCCTGCTTGAACGCGAATCCCTTCATAGAGATGTTAGCCTTTGCGCTACCCTGCATTGTCCACTTGTCCTCGCCTGCAAGGTCGGCACGCAGATTGCTTATCTGCACGTCGCCACGGGCTGCACCGAAGAGCAGCTTCATCTTGGCACCGACACGCAACTTGTCGTTTATCTTGCGCGAATGGCCAAACGCCAACTGCACGAACGACTGTGCATGCACGTTGATGTCGTCCATGACGTAGGTCTTGTTGCCTGTGTTCTTGGCGAACTCGAACAGAGAGTATGGAAGAGCCATGCCTACGTTAGTGCGGGCGTCGAGCGATATGGTGTTGTAGCCGCCGAACTTCTTGAAACCTGCCGAGAGAATAGTGATGTCTACATCGGCATTGATGCGGTTAGTGCCCGAAGCGAAGCCAGCCAAAGCGTCCTTCGTAGAGATGTACGGGTTCATGAACGTTGTCTTCTTCTTGTCGCTGTCGATGCCATAGCGCGGATTGTCGAACAGCACGTCGCCAATGCCGAAGTTGCCCTGAGTGCGCACATTCAGATTGCCCAGCGCCGGTATCGACACGTAGTTCTGCTCATTGTCGAAAGCAGGATTCATAGTGTGGCGGAACTTATAGTCCTCGATGAAGTATGCCGAGTTGAGTCCCTGCGCCATCGCGTTGCAGCCCATAGCTGCAAGCGAAGCGGCGAGTATATATTTACCTATTCTTTTCATGTTAGTTGAAGTCTAATCATTATTAGTTTAAGTCTGCGATTATCTTGCCCACGAGCTTCACCTTTATGTTGCGTGCCGTGAGCGTGTGCTTGTAGGCGTTGATGGTCTTGCCGACGATGGCTTCCGATCCCTTGCCCGAAGCAGCAGCGATGCGGAACACCAAGCCGTCTACGGTCTTCAGCGCGCCCTTCTCGCCCTCGCTCAACTGTATTCTAACCGGCGTTGTCACTGCTGTCTCGCCGTCTGCCGACGCCTTCACATTGTTAGATACGTCTACCTTGATGCGGTTCTGCGCTATCTCCTTGCCGTCCACATCAATGGCGTATGCGCTCACCTCCAGATATGCCGGCACCTTGTTGTCGATGTCTGTTGTCAACTCTATGTATGCACCGTCTGCAAAGCTGAACTGGTCGATATCTGAGTTCCATCCGTCTATGCTGTCGGTATATACAATCTGTGCGCCCTCGTCGAAAGCGAGCGGAGCCGACATCGAGTAATCTGCATAAATGGTGTATTCCTTGCCGAGCACGAGTGTTCCCTCACGTGTTGCGTCGGCATGTGCCTCTGCTACGTAACGTATGCGCTTCGGTATGCGCTTCACTATATCAGAGAGGTTCGGCACCTCAATCACCTCATCATACTTCGACTTGTCTACGCCTTCCTGACGCTTGCAGATGCAGATATGTGTCTTGGTGTTCGGCTTTGTAGTCATTTTCGGAATCACCACCTTAGCGATGTTGTTGCCGTGCTCGTCTTCTGCTGTCAGCGTACTGTATACCACACCTGCCACATCAATATCGCTCGTAACAACAAGATCAATAACCGGATTGTAGAGGTCAATGGTCACATCCTTATCCGTAAGGAAGTCGGGCACGTCGTTGATGTCAACGCTGCCGAGGTCCTCAAGCTTAATCTCTGGGTCGAACTTACCGGTAGCTTCCGTTATGACGATTGTTCCCAAAGACATCGAAGCCGACAAGTAGAGGTTGTCTGTCGAGTTGTTGCCCAGGTTCACCTCATCAAATGTAACGCCCATCAGCACCTCGCCGTTAAGATCGATAAAACCATCAGCGTCATTCTTGCCCGGTGTGAAAGTAAGATGGTTCTCTTTTGTAGCCTTAGTCTTAAGGTCGAGTCGGTTGACAGTCGCATTAAGAGCGATATTCGCCGAACTTGAAACATTGCGGAAGGTGACGATGCCCTTCTCTGCATCATACTCCGGCTGCATCGGTGCGCACTTAGCCACGTTGAGCTTCATATACGAAGGCAGCTGGATGGTCATGGTCTTGAATGTCGGCACAACCTTCTTCAACTCGTTGGTCACGTTCACGCGGATAGTGACGTCAGCCGAACACTTGGCTGATGTCAACTCGCGAATCTCATACGGAGCCGTACCTGTATAATGAAACTCGATAGCCTTGCCTTCAACGCTTGCGGGGGTGTGGAGTTTCTCGCGGCGTGCCGACTTGCGCTTTGCCTGCGTAAGAGAGCTGACCGGAATCTCCACCTTGAAGTTGTTGTTGATACGAGCCTCCGTCACTACCACCTTATCAATATTAGGGTGTGCAGGTGTCATATCCTCACCGTCCTTGGTAAAGATATAGTCACCATTGTCGGCGATTGATATAAAGTCACTGTTGTTCAAATCGAGCACATCGTCGAGAAGCATGTCTTCTGTACTGCAGGCAGGAAGCTGCAAACCATCGCCTCCCAGTCCAATCGTAGAATCGATGCTCGACAAATCGAAGTCGCTGTCCGTACAGCCCGAACCTACAGCCATAAAGCCGAGTGCGAGCATACAAGCAACAATTTTTGAGTTGTTGATACGTTTACTCATAAATTTGTTTTAGTTTAAAATGAAATTAAGAAATGTGTCTATTAAGCTACTTTAGTTCTAAAAAAAATCGCTACTTATTGATGCTATCAGCGAGCTATCAAGCATAATTCAATAATAAGTCGATATTTCTTCATTTGGTCGTTGCAAAATTAATGCATTTTATCTGAAATTCCAAAAATATCACATAAAATATTAACTACAAAGACAATAAACCACAGCTAAATACTATAAGAATGCTTATTAGCGCAGAAAAATAAAGTAGATGAAAACATCTGCCATATCTTCCAGCAGCGGCGCAGCCAATTGGCTTTGAAGTGATTAAAGGCTGGAAGATGCAGGTTGTATCTACCAGGATTTGAAGACATCTACCAGGATCAGGGGGTGCAGCAGTCTCTGCTGCACCAAACAAGCTTCGATTGGTGCACGTATTGATCAGTTGGTGCACTTGAGACAAGTGCACCAACTTAAAGTGCACCAACTGAAGGGTACTTCTTAAACAAGGGTGTGTGTCAGGTGTGTCAAAACTATAAAATAGTGGCGGAGGGCTAACTCCGCCTACAAGCACAAAAAAAGGTCTCCAAAGTCGTTTGACTCTGAAGACCTAAAGTAAAGAAGGCAGCCACCTACTCTCCCGCATTGCATTGCAGTACCATCGGCGCAAGCGGGCTTAACTTCTCTGTTCGGAATGGGAAGAGGTGGGACACCGCCGCAATAACCGCCTAATATTCGTTCGCCTGCGACAATTAGTAATTCTTAATTGTTGATTATTAATTCGTCGTGCGTATAAGATAGACACGTTGATTAAGCAAAACTATTGTTAAGTTGTACAACAACTGAAAGTATCGCTACTCGAGAAGAAAGTCTCGGGCAATTAGTACTGCTCGGCTTTGACGTCACCGTCTTTACACCTGCAGCCTATCTACGTCGTCGTCTACAACGACCCTCAATGGAGTTCTCATCTTGCGGATGGCTTCGCACTTAGATGCTTTCAGCGCTTATCCTAACCAGACTCGGATACCCAGCGGTGCGCCTGGCGGCACAACTGGTAAACCGGAGGTCTGTCCATCACGGTCCTCTCGTACTAGTGACGGCACCACTCAAAACTCCTGCGCCCACGATAGATAGAGACCGAACTGTCTCACGACGTTCTGAACCCAGCTCGCG
>OQWM01000917.1_pt1 | contig 19896 bp, 10 predicted proteins | sample 1691531 | NCBI WGS metagenome assembly OQWM01 (sample SAMN03418257, study PRJEB22391) | human gut metagenome | biome: human-gut; feature: organic feature; material: feces | host: Homo sapiens | place: Tanzania | collected 2013-01
TGCCGCATCCTGCGCTTCGCTTGGATTCATTGCGAGCGCAGCGCGGCAATCCAGTTTATAATGCCGCGCCATTCGGCGCGCATCTATTATCTAAAAATCGCACGCGCTTGACAAACTGTATTTTAGTCCTATAATCACAAAAAACAGGAAACAAAATGGTAAAAAAATTAACTGACGCAGAAATGCAGCAATTATTCGGCGCGAACCATTCAGGGCTGATTTATTACAACTATGATTTAGAATGCTGGAACACTAACACACTGAACAACACCGGCATCCCAAAGCAGCAAGAAATCGATACCGCGCGCGCCCAAGTATTGCACCAAAACACAACCATTTACCCAGGGATTCGCATGAGAAACTGTGATTTGGTCGCCATGGCTGTCATGCAGACAGAACCATATTTTATGCCAGAAATTGGTCGTGCAATTCAAAACCCAAAATATGTTCGCGACGGCAAAACAGTTGCCGGCACGCTGGTATGGCGCAACATATACACAGGGGAATTAAATTTACCCAGTGTTGGGTGGCTGGTTTCAGGCAATTTTAAGTTTGCCGCCACCGCCGTCCAAGAAGCCGCAAATTCATTCCTGTTGCTGGCGATTCAACGATTGCGCGAACTCAGCAAATAATACCAACGCCACCACCGGCGTGCATCTATTATCTATGCTCAAAAAAAACGGGGCAACCGCCCCGTTTTTTTACATGCTGTCATCGTGAACCGAATATGTGGTTGTTCCACTCTTTAACCGCAACTTACCTTTGCCTGTGCCGGCGGTCATGTTGCCATAGTATGTGGTATCACCAATCTTGACATTCAGCGACGGTGTGGTCTTTTTACCACTGCGCAGATATAACTTGTCGTTACCAAAGTGCAAGATTCGTCCACAATCCGTCACTTCGTCCGCACCCGCGCCATAACCAATCGTGGTCAATCCGGTTGGGCACTGATTGCGCGTCAGAATATTCGCTGCCGAGTAATAACCCGCGCCAACACCAACGCAAGTATTGCCCAACAATCCTGCACGTGTATTATTCCACACATAGCCATTTGACAGGGTGGACGCATAGTAACCCGCGTTGCACTTCAAGTTATCCTGATGTACATAGCAGCGTTTACCACCACCATTACCATAGTCACCATCCGTACCCAGATAGCATCCATGTTCTGTCAACGAACCATTGCTCAGTGTACCTGTCATGGTCGCATAGCAACCGTCACTGATTGTATGATCGCCGTCTTTGCCATTGTTCCAATATCCATATGACTTCACCGCAGATGCATATGTCTTGGCCGTTGGACATGTTGTGCACGTTGCCTGACCGGTGCTCGCCGCGTATGTTGCGCCCGTACATGCCGCGCATGACGATGTGTTGCCATATGTCACACTGTGTGCTGCCTTGGCATAGCCCGCCGCACATGTACCACTGGCTGCTGATTCATTTGCTTTCGCCACATATTTACCGCCCGCAACGTTCATGGTGCACTGTGCTTCACTTACCCCAGCCGCACCATCACGATACCCCGCTGGGCATTGTGTACGCGTATAAACATCTGCTGGCGACCAATAACCTTTGCCAACACTGGTACACGCTTTCGCAATCACAGATGCCTTGTCTGTATAGTACGCTGCATTGTTTGTTGGGCTGCTTTCCAGAGCCGCATTGTAATACGCAGCATTACATTTCAGACCGTCTTTCATCGCACCACAGCTGGTATCATACTGGCTCTTGGTTTTATCCCAGAAACACTGTATACGCGCCACACTGCCATTGTTCAACGCCACATCGTTATAGAACCCATAGCAACCCTTGGCATCTGTGTGTGTGCCGGTGCTAATCCAATAACTGATGTTTGTAACACCACTCTGGGTTGGACACGCGGTACATGATGCCTGACCTGTGTTTTCAGCATACGTTGTGCCCGTACATGCCGCGCATGACGATGTGTTGCCATATGTCACACTGTGTGCTGCCTTGGCATAGCCCGCCGCACATGTACCACTGGCCGCCGATTCCTTGGCAACTTTTACATATTTACCGCCCGCAACGTTCATGGTGCACTGTGCTTCTTTGGTTGTTGACGCTGTCGCCACCAGGTCGCGATAGCCCGCTGGACACTGTGTGCGTCCACCCGTGGTCAGACGTGACCCATACGCACCCGAATACACATTCGTACCACCTGGGCAATAGTAACCTGTACCCGCACAGTTCACTTGACCCGCGCCAACCGTTGCGACATATTTACCCGCCGCGGTTGTGACATAACAATCCAGTTCACTGTTAGAGCTGGCCGACGACGATGGATACTTCGTCGGGCAAGTGTTACGCCCACCGGTTGAACCATAGTTCACACGTACGCCACCCGGGCACCAACCGCCGGCCGTACATGCGCTTTCCGCCGCGCCCGCCGCCGCAACAAACTTCGAGTTGCTTGTGGTCAGGTAACATGCCGTTTCTGCGCCTGACTTCGCTGGGCTGTAATTATACCCGTTGCCTAAATCGCGGCACGCAAATCTGCCCATTTCGTCATTATGCGTCCCTGTCGAGCACAATGGCATTGATTTATACCCCGGACAGTAACTGTTTGCCGTACATTCCGCAACGTTGTGATAATACATAGGATTTGTTGACGTATTGCAGTATGTATCAGAATACTTGTCGACCAAATACCAACCAGCGTTTACAGAGGTATAATACTTACTACCACCATTCTCATACTTACCCGTTGTTGAGTTATAACCAACGCTTTCAACTATAAAGTGACCCGCCGCATTTGTGAATGAGTAGTTCGCACTGCACGATGTTATCGCAGGCAACCCCGTTGACCAACCCTGATTATTGATGGACAAACGTGTCGGATTCAGATAATCATCAGGATACGTTGTACGCGCGGTTGTGGCATCAGCCGTCGGACACGCCGTTGGCGAATTTGTCTCACCATATTTAACCGATTCCGATGGGCAATAATTCTTGGCAGGGCACTTTGTCTGTTCGGTTGCCTTGGCCGTGGCGATATATTTACCTGCCGTGGTCTGAACCGCACACTGTTCAGCTTTGCTCTTGGCCGCGGTTGTGTTGCTGGTATAGATACTTGGGCATGGGGTACATGATGTTGCCGTACCACCGCCATAGTATGTCGCACCCGTACATGGCGAGCATGCCGTACCATTGATATAGTAACCAGGATTTGAACTCAACGCACTGTTGACCGTGGACGCGCCCCATGTTGTCGCGCCGTTGGACGCCGCCACCTGTTTCAGGTTACCGCCCGCACAATTTGCTGGTTTTGGACTGATTTGTACACAATTGGTGTGCGATTTCCAACCAGTGCCGGTCGAATCCGCCTTGGTCCAACCACTGGTCAGTGCAGGGCACGCCTTGCATGATGACATACCAGTGCTGGCCGCATATGTCCAGTTTGCACATGTTGTTGGTGCGGTTGCAGACGCGGCACAAGACGAACCCTCTGGGCAAATTGTGCAAGATGTTGCTGTCGTGCTGGCATAATATCCGGCCTTGGACTTCAACGTGCTCAGCAACGATATTGTGCTGCTGTATGCCGTCGCACTGGACGCCGCACGTTTTACAGACCCACTGGCGCAATTCACTGGTGTCTGGTATTCATAGCACGCAGTATATGCAGTACTGCCAGCTGGCGACATTGCCGTCCACCCAGAATCCGCGTTCGGGCATGATGAACATGATGTCGCCGTACCGCCCGCGCTGTATTTGGCCGTGCCACACTGACTGCACGTTGCCGCGGCGGTATTGTTGCCACTGATAATGTAACCGCCATTCGCAGTCACGCCATAGGTCGTTGCCGGCCATGCTGTGCCACTGTATGTAACTGTATTAGTCGTAACGGTCTTGCATCCCGTTATGGTCTTGTTTGGCGCTGTGTACTTACACGCTGTGTTCGCAGATGAACCCGCAGCAGATGTATACGTACCACCAGTGACCGATACCCCACTTAAACTGCTGCACTGGTTCTGTACACCAGATGCACACCATGTGCCGCTGGTACACTGGCTCTGACCAGTACAGTTGTTGTTGCTGCTGTTGCACCCTGTGGTGTAGTAACCCGTAGATACCGTGCTGCACTTTGCCGCACCCGCTGCACTGAACTGTGTCCGCCCCATGCAGTCCACGCGCCCTTGGGCGGACGATGCATTATAAGAATACGTACCACCAGCACATGCATGTCCGGGCTCGCAGCTGGAACATGATGTTGCGCCTGCTTTCAAATACTGACCGGCAGTGCAAGTGTATGAATTCACCTTCCACCCAGCGTACAGTGTTGTGTTTGCAACCTTGTTCCACGTGCGTGCTGATGCGCCCGCCGCGGTATAGTACTGTGTACCGCTGGTGTACGTTGCATTATCGTACCAACCCATAAATGTGTAACCAGTGCGGGTTGGGGCGGTTGTACTGATTGATGGCATTGCACTGTCGTACGTTGCCGTTGCATTCGCCGATTGACCACCCGTACCACCATTTGCATTAAATGATACAGTACTTGTTCTGGCAAAACACTTACTTGTTACCAATGCCCAACCAACAGAGCCCCTCTTAGTGAAACTCGTAGAGGTGTCTGTGCCACCATTCATACTGTACCCAGTGTCGCATGTCACATAACAGATCACCTCATTTTCAGAAATCAACATAGTCGCACTACCATGTGTGACATTACAGCCGGCCGCACTGTACTGGGCGTACAATGTAGTATTCGCGGTAAATGTCGTATTTGATGACGGCAACACCCCATCGTTTGGGATATAGCGTGTACCACCACTTTGTGCGGAATAGTAACCGTTAAACACGCTGTTTGTTTTGGTTGGCATTGTAATGCTGGTAATTGCCTTGGTCGCCGCGGCATCGCTGTACCAGCCGGTCGCATACTTCAAATAAATAGTCGATGTACCCCCTGTACCACCATTCGCTGTTGCATTCAGGGTGATTGTATAAATCTTTGGCGTACATGTTGGGTTGGCGGTATTTGCACCACTCAACGTATAACCAGTATTACATGATGTGATGTACGAAACCGAACCATCACCGCCAATTGTGGCAGTACATGACCCATTTGCAGGCGCAGTACAATCCTTGGCCCATGCCGCATACAATGGGGTATTGGCGGTAAATGTTGTATTTGCTGGCAATGTGCCGTCCGCCGTGATACGACGCGTACCACTGCCACCATTTGCCGATACATCGGACTGTTTGGCCGTATAAAAACCACGGAACAAGTAACCAGCGCGTGTTGGAACGGTTGCCTTGGACAATGCGGTTGTTGCGGCACTGTTGCTGTACCAGCCAGTCGCGTATTTTTCATAAATTGTACTGTGTGTGGACGTGCCGTCATAATTCATCAACGAAACAGTAAAGGTACGCGGACTGCACGATGCAGACACACTGGCTGCACCAACCGCACCCGTAACCGTAAACGATGTTGTCGCGTTTGTACCGCCGGACTGGCTGTAACCTGTATTACACGTAACCGCACACGATACCTTGTTCCCAGAAATCGACATGGTCGCACTGCCGTTTGTTACATTGCAGCTGGCCGCGCTGTACTGGGCATACAGTGTTGTGTTCGAACTGAATGGAGTATTTGACGGCAACGCACCAGCGTTTGTGATATAGCGTGTACCACCACTTTGTGCGGAATAGTAACCGTTAAACACGCTGTTTGTTTTGGTTGGCATCGTAATGCTGCTGATTGCATTGGTCGCCGCGGCATTACTGTACCAGCCAGTCCCAGGCATTTGATAAACAACAGATGTACCACCCGTACCACCATTCGCTGTTGCATTCAGGGTAACGGTATATGTGCTGATTTCACAAGAACACGATGGGCCGTTGCAGGTTGGGTTCTTGTACCCAGTTGCGCAGGTTGCAGTATATGTACATGCATTGTTCACAACCGACGGACTGCACGATGCAACACCGGTGCCCTTGGTACACGCAACGCAAGAATCAATCTTGCACAAATTCGAAACATTGTTCGATGTCCATTGTGGCGTTTTCCACGTAGATACATTCGCAGAGTTAGAGCAGGTTATATCGCAACTGGTCGACCCTGTATCAGACGTCGTTCTGCCCACAGGACAAGCGGTACAACCAGATGCACCCGCACCACTGTACGAACCATACGCACACGATTCCGACGGAACATACGTTGGGAACTGGTGCTCTGACGGTGTGTAGTAATAATCAGTAGTATAATAAATTTTTTGTCCATTGTAGTCGCAATAAGAACCCGCTGGGCAACTTTCCGCCCCCCCCCCAGGTCTGGGAACATACTGTCCCGCAGACAAAGTCAGATGGCAATCATCGATAGATGAACTGCCCGCAGCACTTTCTAGGTATGCGTCATTTGTTGCTAGTTCACAATAATAACGTCCCATTTCGCTGCTGGCACCGGTTACCAAAGAAATGTTATTAAACGTGCCCTTTGGGCAATAACTGCCAGCTGGACATGTTTCGCATGCGGTCTTGCCCTGTGGCAGGTATTGACCCGCTGGGCAGGTTACGTTGATTGTAATTGCCTGTGGTGCAGCTGTACCGCCGGCGCATTTATAATTAGCACCGTACTTCGAACATGGACGACACGCGTTGCCCGCCTTTGGCGTGCCATTGTATGTCGTACTGGTCGAACTGTCGGTCATATAATAGCCGACCGAGCAACTGGTATATTTCTGATACGTCGGACATGTATAGCCACCCGCGGTTTCTACAGGGGCGGCCGTACCGCCCGCACAGGTATAATTAGAACCCATTCTGGAACATGGTTGACAATAGTTACCAACCTTAGGCGTACCGTTATACACATTTGAACTCTGGCTGGATGTCATGTAATAGTCGGGCTGGCAACTCAGATACTTTGGTAAACTGCTGCACGAATACCCCGCGGCAAGCGCATTACCGGCAAAAAATAAAGTTCCCAAACATACAAAAAAACGCAGAATTCTTGACATTCTTCCCACTTCTTTTTCTCTTTTATACCTTATCTTAGAAAAAAACGCATAACCTGCGCAAGAGAAAAAATACTTTATTTATATGGTTACGCGCGCAGTTATGGGCGACACGCATGCAACTATTGCTTTTTTGTTGAAATTCAACAAATTGTTGATAAAATTTCACCCGTCAGATGCACAGAACATAGCGGTCGTGCGAAAGCATGACCGAGGAAAGTCCGGACTGCGTGGGACAACACATCGGCTAATGACCGAGCGGAGCAATCCGACGATTAGAGCAGCAGTGACGAAACGATTAAATTCGAGTGAAACGGGCAATCTCTGTGTGCAGCAACTTCAAATAGGCCCTCAATGACAAGTCCCAAGGAGGGGGCGGGTAGAAGGCGTGATGCCCAGTGGTAACATTGGGTACAGATTGATTATGTTCACTACCCTTGGGTTGGCCATATGGCAATCCGTGGGCAGCACAGAATCCGGCTTATCGTGCGTCTGACAAAAACCGCCCGCGTGGCGGTTTTTTATTTCCCGCCCGCGGAGGGGAACTTAGTATGTTCTAGGAACACTGTCATTGCGAGCAAGCGCAGCGACGCGCGGCAATCCAGTAAATAAAAAGGTGCGCCATTTGGCGCACTATACAAACGGGGCGTCGCCCCGTTTGTTATTCTTTCAGATAGTTCGGCATTGTGGAATAATCATCCAGCCCCGTATCATTCAGATACATTGAATTTCCCACCCCGTCATCAAAGCCATCTAATTCATACAGGTATGTCCCATCTGACATCTGAGCCGATGGGCCGGTCAAAGCGGTACAACCATAAAATGTGCCAGCAAACGCATCATACCCAGTTTTGGCATCCACCGTCATACCATCAAATAACCCCTGTGGAATACTGGTCAAATTCGTGCACTCTGCAAAAGCATAGGCAAAAGCCATTTCTTCTGCATTCCCATTTATACCATCAAATAGCCCCGCTGGAATTTCTGTTATTCTCGTTCCGAAGAATGTGGAGTTGAACATACCTTCAGCTGGCGCGCCAGATAAATTACCAAATAACCCCGCTGGAATTTCTGTTATACCAGTTTCCGAAAATGTTCCTTTGAACATACTGCTGACTGGCGTGCCAGTTATACCATCAAACAACCCCGCTGGAATTTCTGTCAACTGCGCACATTCACTGAACGTTGAATCAAACACTGGCTGAACGCCAGAACCCGTCAACGCCGATGTCAACGTTGGGAACAACGCCCCCAACTTGCCAGACACGCTGGCAATATTACATTTTGATGCTGCACTATACGGGTTTCTAAATTGAATTGCTGTTGGATCAAAATGTCGCTCTCCCGATGAAGCGCTGGCCAACTCACTCGGATACCCAGTTGGTGTTCCTGCAAACTTTATTTCATATGTTCCAGCGGATGCATATGTATGACTGAATATCTGCTCATTGGTATTGGCGGTCGTACGACTGATTGCCTCCCTGTTTCCGTCGCCCCAATCAATAGTAAAATTCCCCCATGCATTCAGCATTATATTCATACTGCTGGTGTTCGGTACGGTTGTGACGCTGAATGGGAAATCTGTCACTTCGTCTGGTGGGATGGGGCCAGTGTACGTGCATGCCTTGCCGCCCCACTCTGATGGGATTGATGCATTATCGTACAAGCACGTACCAGTGTACATACCACCAAACTGTGATGATGTCGCTGACGGGAACACATCGTACAGGTATGTCCCATCTGGATTACGTGCCGATTTACCCGTCAGGCCCTTGCAATTATAAAATGCGTAGTTGAACATGCCACTGACCAGCGCACCCGACAGATTGCCAAATAAACCCAACGGTATTTCACCCGTCAAACCACTACATCTCTCAAACGTGCCGTGGAACATATGGTATGCAGGCGCGCCAGACAGTTCACCAAACAATCCCGATGGAATTTCGCCTGTCAGACCACTGCATCCATTAAATGTGTCTTCAAACATACTGTATGCAGGCGCGCCAGACAGTTCGCCAAACAATCTCGATGGAATGCTGCCCGTCAACCCACTACAACCGTTAAAGGTGTAGCTGAACATCTCGCGCGCTGGCGCACCAGCTATACCAGCAAACAGTTTTTCTGGGATGCTGCCCGTCAAACCGCTGCAATCGCTAAAGGTGTAGTTGAACATACTGGTCGCTGGCGCGCCAGCTATACCAGCAAACAGTTTTTCTGGGATGCTGCCCGTTAAGCCACTACAACCGCTAAAGGTGTAGTTGAACATCTCCCACGCTGGCGCACCAGCTATACCAGCAAACAGTTTTTCTGGGATGCTGCCCGTTAAGCCCCTACAACCGCGAAATGTGCCGCTGAACATATTGTCCGCTGGCGCACCTTTTATTCCCGCAAACAAATTCTCTGGAATAGAACCGGTCAATCCGCTGCACCAAGCAAACGTTTCGTTGAACATATAACGAACCGGCGCGCCATGTATGCCGGCGAACAGGTTTTCTGGAATACTGCCCTTCAATCCGCCATAAAACGCCCTGTAAAAACTCGGTTGACCGCCATTCGCCAATGTTGGGAATATTGCACCCAAACTGCCCGAAATTCCGGTTAAATATGAAGTTGATTCGAAACTGATTGCCGCTTTGGTTGTTGACATTGGATACGCAGTCGCCAACCCACCCAGTCGGACATTGTACGCCGCCGCGGTGGCATATGTATGGCGGATGTTTTGAGTGTCTGTGTCGGCCTTGGTTATTACCTGAATATCACTGCCATCGCCCCAGTCAACCCAAAATTCGCCCGCGGCGGAAATCTTGAAACTGAAACTGATTGTGTCACTGCTGGTGGTTGCGGTAAATGGGAATGTGCGCGGCTTTTTAATCAGGTTTTTAATCGCGTTGTCCGCCGTTTGTTTATTCACGGCGTATGACGTGGCGTACGATGTGCCCGAATATACCTTGGACGAACCGCCAATCTTTTTATTGGCAACATCAATCGCCGCCAGCAAGTATTTCATATTCGCCGCAACCGATTTGTTCGTCAATGCCGAATTATACCCCACAGAAACATTCCACTTTGCCAAAATCGCATCATGAATATATTTGACATTCACCACCGGCGACATTGTTGTGGGCTCTGCCACAGCAGCAGGCGCAACCGTCACATTCAATGCGACGATCATACACAGTAAAATTTTGAATACGCGGCGCAACACCCATTGCCCCCTTTATTCCGTCGGCAACGGTTGGTCGGGCACAAACAGCGACCCAGAAACAGTATACTTGCCCGCCATAGTTTGCACCGCCGATGACGCTGTATCAACACGATTTGATACCGCCGAATAAACCGCATGTGCCGATGGATACTGGGCATCGGTTGAACTGGACGAAATAATGGTTGTTTTATTGGACGCGTTTTCCTTGGCATCAATGGACGCCGTCAACGTGGTCTTTAACGCATTTGTGATTGTGTTTACATAACTGACCGTGGTCAGTCCAACGGTTGTTGTGCTGGTGCTGCCGCCGGCCTCTGGTACGGCGGCATTCACATTACCAACAACACCCCATATAATGAAAACAGCCAGTAAAAACAAAACGCGATGTTTCATGTTTTTTTGCAAATCCTACAATCTTCCAATGCCTATAATAATACTTTATTTACGCATATCTAGTCAACAACATTTATATTTTTTCGCCACATAAAAAGGCCCGTGCCATTCGGCGCGGCTCTACTCACTGGATTGCTTCGTCATTTCATTCCTCGCAATGACAAAAGAGCTAGAATAGCCACCTTGTCATTGCGAGCGCAGCGCGGCAATCCAGTAAAATAAGAGCTGCGCCAACGGCGTACAAAATTTTTATCGTGGCGCAGCGTCAGCAGGGACGGATACGCTTTTTATACGAACTTTCATCTTTTATGTCGCGGGTACTTGTGATATAATTATGCCAAGTATGAAAAAGTTTCTGACATGTTTTTTTGCGTTGGCCTGTTTTACGCCGACGGCATTTGCCGCCGACACGGCGTCGGTTACACCGTCGCGTGTAATTCCAACTGCGGCCAAGTCAGATAATACATCACGCGCGCTGTCATCGCGTACTGGCGTGCGGTCAACCAACACAACATCTGTGCGCAGTGCCACGTCCACGTCAAACACCGCCACACGTGCCGCAACCGCCGCGGCCCGCGCGTCCAATACAAATGGCAATGTTTCTACGGCGCGCACGGGTTTAGATGCAGCGGTCAACACCAGTGGTCGTAATTCGCGGGTCGAGGCCGCCAGTATAAACAGTGATCCCGCGGTTCGGCGTTTGGGATTGACGTTGCGCCCATCGGTGGCAGAGGTTGGCGGTCGCGCTAAAATCGCTGGCACAGATACATATACAGGTTCAAATATATCATCAGAAATTCGCAATTTATCAACGCGTGCGGCAACTAAAACGATTAACGCAGAATCTATTGCTGATGCCAAGGAACGCTTGGAACAAACAGCCAGTTTGAACAAATCGTGTCAGGAACAATACAATGATTGCATGGATCAATTCTGTGCGGTGATTGACTCTAATCAAAAGCGGTGCAGTTGCAGCGCAAACCTGTCCAAATATACCAAGGTCGAAGACGCCGTCAAAAACGCCAATACCCAGTTGAACGAGGTGGCCCAGCGTATCCGCTATGTCGGGCTGTCGGCGGACGAAATCCGTGCAATTATGTCCGCGACCGAAGCCGAAGAGGCCTTGTCCGGTACGGTTGATACGACCGAAACACGCAATATGCTGGAACAGATTGAGGCACTGATAAAAGACCCAAAGAGTTCTACGTCATATTCGTCGGATACATATACTGGTTTAGATATGGATTTGGATTTTTCGTCCGATGTAACCGACTTGTTTAGTTTGGACTTTTTAAGCAACAATACAGGCAGTTTTTCAAACCTGCGTGGTACGGAATTGTATAATGCCGCGAAAAAACGTTGCAATACCGTCCTGACCCAGTGCAAAGAGGTCGGCGCAACGTCCCAGCAAATCACCGGTAATTACGATTTAGCCATAGACAAAGATTGCATTGCGTACGAGCAGGGCTTGACCAAGATGAATGAAACATTGGTGTCCAATGTGCGCAGTGCAAATCGTATGTTGCAAAAGGCCAGATTAGCCGTATTGCAAAACAAGAATCAGTATGATGCCAAGGGCTGTATTGGTGCGCTGGACGCATGTATGACCGACGATATGGTGTGTGGTGATAACTATGTAAAATGTCTGGACCCAACCAAAGTATATATTGATGAAAACGGCAAGGTTGTACTAGGCCAAGATATCACAAATATTACCGAGTTTATGGCGGGGGATAATAACGCGGGTATCAATAACGAGTTCCTGAAAAGTTCATACGGCATGTCAATCAATACGGCAAATTGCAAGACCAAACCAACCGACAAAACACCAGTTGGAAATAATGGCGCGTGCATTGCGGGGTATCTGATGCGTAAAATCGGTACAGGGCAAAAGGTTACCGACGAAGGGTTGTGCCGTGCGGTTCTGGATAAATGTCAGGCATACACATATGACAAGAACGGCAACTACATGGCGTACAATGACATTGTTGTGAATTACGTCCAGCGTGCATTGGTTAATATTCGTGCCGCCCAACAACAGGTTATATCGGATTATGCGTCATCATGTATGCTGGATATAGCAACGTGCTATAACCAACAGGTGACCCAAGTTAATGCATGGTCATCGTCTGCCAGTATCGGCAGTGTGTACAACGTTATGCGTGGTGCGTGCCGCAATGTCGCGTTGACATGTGCATATGCTGTCTTTGCCGAAGATGAAAATTCGTGCAATGGTGTGGACAAATGCATAGAAAGTATTTCTGAAATGTTCTATCAATCGTTGTTATGTCCAGATAATTCAACATATTCTGCGTCAGAGGGAACAGCGGGCGTGGGTGGCTATGTGAACGAACGGTGCAAGTGTAACAGTGGTTATACACCATTCAGTGGTCAATGCTTGGCAGAATGCGGGGAGCACGAGAAACGTAATTCATACGGTACGTGCGTATGTGACGCCAATTACACACGCGTCAATGGTATTTGTACGCCAGACAGTTAAAAAAAACGCCCAACGGGGCGTTTTTTATTTGTTTAATTTTTCCATAAATGCATTGTGATTTTCCAATTCATCAGGGTGCGCTGGGAATGTGCGGTGTGGAAAATCCCCGCTGGTTTTTGGGGTTTTCAAAAACGCATCGTGTTGTTGCGCAATAATTTCATTGATGTCTGGGGCGGGGGCGGTGTTTTCCAGTTCTTTGTACACCTTGGCCAGAATCTCGGCGTCAATCAATGCACCGTGCGCGTCGGCACGCGCGGTCAGTGATATACCATACCATTTTGCCAGTGCGTCCAGCGAATAACTTTTTGGGCCGAAAACACGATTGCGTGCAATGATAATAGAATCCAACTGGCGCGTACGCGGAATCTGGGGCAGATTCAGCATTTCCAATTCGTGATTGATAAATGGAAAGTCAAAGTCAATACCGTTATGTGCAACCAATGGTGCATCACCAATAAATTCCAAGAATTTAGGTGCAATAACAGACATCTTGGGTTTATCTTCCAAAAAAGCATTGGAAATTTTATGTACCATATATGTTTCTGGGGGAATAATTTTCCCCTCTGGATTTATATATTCGTGGAATGTGTTGTCGGTAATGCGCCCATCGACCATTTCAACCGCACCAATTTCAATACAGCGGTCGCCCCGCAAATATTCAAATCCTGTGGTTTCAATATCAAAGCAAATAACACGCGCCATAACCGTCCCCTTACTGTAATAAAAAATATATTTTTGATATGTTGTTGCGCGTGTATTATAATGAATGCGTGAATCTAAATCTAGAAAATCTTAACCCCGAACAAAAATTAGCCGTCACAACAACCGAAGGGCCACTGTTGGTGCTGTCGGGGGCGGGTACGGGCAAAACACGCGTGTTGACCACGCGCGTGGCGTATATATTAAATTCTGGTTTGGCAATGCCGTGGCAGGTTTTGGCACTGACGTTTACGAATCGCGCGGCGAACGAAATGAAAACGCGTATTGCCGAATTTGCATATGATGCGGCCACGTGGCGTCCGTCTGACCTGTGGTGCGGGACATTTCATTCCATTTGCCTGCGCATATTGCGCGCAAATGCGGCCGCGGCGGGCTTGCGTCGTGATTTCCTGATTTATGGCGAAGATGACCAAAAGGCAACCTTGAAAAACATTTTTGCCGACATGTCGTTGGACGCCAAGGATTACAATCCATCTGATTGGGTAGAGCGTATTTCGGCAATAAAAGACAAAGGTTTGTCCACTGGTAACGATATCACAGTTGGTGATGTTGCAAAAAAAATATTAAACGCATATAACGCAGAATTAGCGCGTATGGGCGCGGTTGATTTTGGTGATATAATATTGCACGTGCTGAACCTGTTTGATAAAAATCCAGACATTCTGGCGCGTTATGCGCGACAATTCAAATACATTATGGTTGATGAATTTCAAGACACTAATCGTGCCCAGATGCAATTCTTGGAAATGTTGACGCGTGATGCAGACGCACCAAACATTTGTTGCGTTGGTGATGATGACCAGTCGATTTATTCGTGGCGCGGTGCTGAAATCAAAAACATTTTGGGATTCGAACAGAAATTCAAAAATGCCCAGATAATTCGTCTGGAAACAAATTATCGCAGCACGCCAAACATTCTGGGTGCTGCAAATTCATTGATACGTCATAATCAGGGCCGTTTAGGCAAGGATTTACGTACCGCCGCCAACGGTAATTCTGGTGAACCGGTGTATGTTTTAACACTGCCGTCCGATTGGGACGAGGCACGCATTATCGCTGACACAATTATGCGTCGCGGTGATGGTGTGCCGTATTCTGATTTTGCTGTATTGATTCGCGCAGGCAGTTTATCGCGCCTGTTCGAAGAAGAATTTACATCGCGCGGGATTCCATACAAATTGGTCGGTGCGACCAAGTTCTATGACCGTATGGAAATCCGTGATGCGATTGCGTATTTACGCCTGTTGGTATATCCGTTTGATGATATGTCGTTCACGCGTATTATTGGCAAACCACGCCGTGGTTTCGGCCCATCTGCGATTACAAAAATCAGGGCGCAGGGCACTAATTTGATGGAAGGATTACGCGCGGCGTCGTTGTCTGGGAAACAGGGCGCAGCGGCCACGGAATTTTTGTCGGCATTTGATTTTGATTGGGCGGGTATGCCACCTATGGATGCCGCCCGCACAATACTGGAAAAATCGGGGTACATAAATTATTGGCGCACGTCCAAGGACACAGATGCCAGCGAACGGTTGGACAATATTCGCGAACTGATAACGAATGTAATTGCAAAGTATGATACGTTGCCGGATTTCTTGGAACATGCGGCATTGATGACGGCGGACGATAATGATAACGATGCTGCCCCCGTGATTGATGCGGTCAGTATTATGACAATTCACGCGGCCAAGGGATTGGAATTTAACACGGTATTCCTGCCTGCATGGGAAGATGGAATTTTCCCAAATGATATGGCGATTGATGGTGGCGGTCTGGAAGAAGAACGCCGTTTGGCATATGTTGCAATCACACGTGCGCGTCGCCGTGCAATAATTTCAAATGCAATGTCGCGTATGGTGTTTGGTTCGCGCCAGTATAATTCGCCCAGCCGTTTTATCACGGAAATGGATAATCATTTCTTGGATTTCCAAGGGGGCGGCCCGCGCAATATTCGCACGTCAAACGCACCGCGCCCATCATATGCCACACGTCGCGCTGCCGTGACGCCCGCCACACCAAAAAGCGTGGTTGGTCGTTTGGTGTCACACGCCGATATGGGACGTGGTGTCGTTATCGAAGACGCGGGCAATATTTTAACGGTTGCATTCCGCACGCGTGGTATAAAAAAGGTTGCGCGTGATTATCTGGAATTTGTGGACTGATTTTATTTCTTGTTTTCCTTGATAATCTTTTTCCACTTTTTATATTCGCCATACGCATTGTTCCACAGACGCATGCCCTCTGATTTAATCTTTTGACCCATGCTGTCATCAATGCTGCCACCGATTTTCTTGGCAATGTCCATTGCATGATTTGCCAAATACGCAACCAAAATCCCCGACAGCAATACAACCATAAAATTGTCGTCTTTCAAACTGGGCACTTGGGCGGCCATATTCATATCAATAATTCCCGACAGCAATGCCGCGCACAGCGCAACCACAATCGACAGCGATACAAAATACAACGCCGCATTTATAAAACGCTGAATCTGGGCGGACAATGATTCCACCTTGAACAATCCCAAAAATCCATTGAATATCGTGCCGGCAATTCCCTTGTAAGATGTTTTGCCAACGGTTTCAGCAATCGCGGTAAAAGGCAACATTATCACGGCCAAGAATAAATCCGCAATTACACCCAGTGCGATAAATGCAAACTTGAACGCGTTATACACAAACAGCACAACAAACGCGACCCCAATTACAAATGAAAATGCGCTGTGCCCAATTCCCGCCAGCATCCATTTGAATCCGGCGGCAACCGCTGTATAGAAAAATCCCGACAACCGCGTTGGCACGCACATCATATCGGCGGCAGCATTTGCGTCAATCAGCATACGCGCTGGTGTGTGCGCGGCGGCATATTCGCGAATTGCGGTGCACGTGTCGGGCAAATCCACCCCCGCAATATTTGCAATCGTGTTCAAGATAAAGTCCGACAGATACGTTCCAACCGTAATAATCGGCCCCATAATCCACATAAATACGCGCGCCGGCCCAAATTGCAAGATTATAATCCATATTGCAATCGTTGCACCTTTCTTGACGACGCTTTTTGCCAAATCACGTACGTTGGATTTTGTGGTCATCATCTGGTACGTTTCAAACATCGCCCAAAATATATACGCGATGATAATAAATATTACCACGAATCGCACCAACGACCCGTCCAGTATTTCTGCAACCCATGACATCGCATTCATAAATGCCAGACCGGCCTTGGCCTCAATCGGGACATAATCTTTGACCAACTGTTGATTTTGAAAACCGGCTTGAAATTTGGTCAAATCGCGCGACATATCATTGGTAAAAGATTTCAGATTGTGTTCCGTTGTCCACGCGCCAAATTCGCCAATATCGCCACCCGCCGGCAAATTAGTTGCGGCAAATGTCGGTGCGGAAAACATAATCGCAGCGCACATAATTAAATTTGATAAAAATTTCATTGCACGTTTCATCAATCTTTCTTTCCTGCGGCCTTGGATACTGCGTCAAATATCTGTTGCGGCATACCCCAAATCTTTTTGCCCAAATCCTTGGTCCATGTACCAAAATCAAATTGTTCCTTGCTGTCTTTGCCCAGAATCGCATCAACCTTGGGCGATATGGCAAAGAAATACAACACGAACATAAAGAACATTATCAGCAAGAAATCAAACCCGTCGTCCAAGAAATCAAATGCGTTTGGATATGTACGTTCAACCATCGCGCGTTGTGCGGTAAAGCAATCTTTGAATTTATCAGCGTCCATTTCGCCATCTGATAACGCAACGCGTTCACATGTTGCAAACACGTTCATAACCGACATTGTTTGCGCATCTGGATTTTCCACCGTGCGCCCCAACAGTGGCGGCATAATTGCACTGTACCCATCGGCGGGCCCTGGGAAAAATTCGTCGGCGGCAAACGATACTGTCGCGTATATAATCAGAATCTTTAACGAAATCGCAACAATCTGAACCGCGGATTTAACCAGCATCGTTACCGCATTTGCAACAACATTGCTGGCCAGTTTCCATGTCCCCTCGAACGCAGTTGCGGCAATTATCAGCGGCAGGAATATGATAATAAACACCAATTTGAATACGACCGACAACACTTGGAAAAACAGGTCAAATCCAATTATCAAAAACATTATGACCAGCACGAATCCCGCAATCCACGTAAATGCGCCACCGCCCATGCCCAGCCACGCATAGTTCATCATTGCAAAACCGCCCGCGGCCCCCGCCAACATTACGGCGTTCAGGTTGCCCATCGTGCACATAAATGGTTGCAAAATTGGATTTAACAAATCGCCCGATGCGGGATTATCAATCGCACCACACTGCGTTGCATCAACAACGCCCGATGCCGCCATTGACAATTCTGCGCCAACATACAGTACCGGTGTAATTGTGACATTTGAAATCGCGCGCAACGCGGTTGTGCCACCCATGCCCAGTGTCCCCAGAATTGCCCCAACAAACATTATGCGTGCGGCTTGTCGCCATACTTTGTCGAACCATGCAGAAAATTCCAGTTTCTTTTCCTTGGTGTCCAACGCAGTTGTTTTTTTCGCGGCGTCCCAAATATATTGCGTTGTGTATATAAACAGATAAATGCCAAAACCAATTACCAATAAAATCCAAATATTATCCAGCATCGCTGTCCAGAATATTTCTGCGGCATTACCAATTACGCTGAACAGGTCTGAAATATACCCACACAGGAAACAGCCATTTGCGCTGGCAATATCATCGCCCGCACCAATCGCGGTTAAAAAGTTCTGGGTGCTGGTGTATGTCAATGCCGCACCGCCAATGGACGATGATAAATACCAAATCCCCAGCCCAATTGCAATTGCGCCCATCAAGAAACGAATGGCCATGGAAATCAGTTTTGCTTTCATCATTTCGCACCGCCTTTGTCATCTTTCTTTGGTGCATCGCCACCCGACAGAACTGTTTTTGCTATTTTCGTCGCGGCCTGTACCACATCTGTGGTCAAACGCATTGCGTCATCGGCCAACTGGTCACCCATCTTGTGTTCTTCGCTGACGTCAAACGCCGACAGAACCATTTTTGTAACCTCTGGAATTTGGTCGTATATGAAATTCAAAACATAGACCAGAACAACCGAACTGATTAAAGTGATTTGTGCCAAATTATCTTCGTTCAAATCGGCTGCAAAAACATCGCCCGACAAAATCGCACCCATCAATTCTGCGGCCGATGTCCCAGGGGCGGAAAAGAATTTTGCAATAATAACCATAATTACCGTGTATGTCAGCACGCACGATGCCAACGATATAATTGCGTTTAACAAACTCTTGAATTGTCCAACGCCCAGTTTTGAACCCAATCCCGACATCCACGATGGCACGTCTGATGCACCTTTGAACGAAACCATAACCAATGACAACGGAAAGAAAAATGCAAAGAACATCATCGCAATAATAATGTCCACAAAGTAAAAACAGAACCGAACAAATAACTTGAAAAATCCATAGAATAAATACAGTCCTACAAAAAATAACGCAATATGTTTTATCAGTGCGCCAATGCCCAACAATGCTTTCCATGTAAATGCACTGTCCATTACGGCAATCCCCAGTTTCATAAATGATTGAAACTGTGTAATTGTTGTTTTCATCAGCAATATAATCGTATCACGTAATTGCGGGCGATAGAATCCATCGTTGGACATTTCCATCGGCTGATACGTAACCTTTTCATTTACTGTACTGGTGTTGGTTTGCAGCATACTCTGGCTGTATACCAATGCGATTTTTGATGCGGGTTCAAACGTGACCTGTGTCATAAATCGCGGGAACGCAACACCCATGGACAGAAATGTCAACGCCACTAGTGAATTGATAAATACCGGTCGTATGGATTTTGCATACCATGGATCGCGCACGCCACCCTTGATATTTTGCCATACGGCATTGATGACAAAGAATGCGAACAATACGCAAAATATAATTGCACAGAAAATAGCGAATTGTTTGTATATGGCCGCGGCCGCCGTTGATACAATCTGAAACAGGCGGTCAAAAACCTCGCATCCCCAGTACTCGAATGAGAAGTTACCGTCGTTCCAGCCACCGTCTGC
>OQWM01000921.1_pt1 | contig 19878 bp, 19 predicted proteins | sample 1691531 | NCBI WGS metagenome assembly OQWM01 (sample SAMN03418257, study PRJEB22391) | human gut metagenome | biome: human-gut; feature: organic feature; material: feces | host: Homo sapiens | place: Tanzania | collected 2013-01
TGATCGAATTGTAATCCCTACAAGAAAGGCACCGCCGAGGCGGGCGGCTTCCTGTGTAAGCTGCTTTAAGTATACAGTATTCAGGACAGGTTTGTCAATTAAGCCTGCTCGTTCATGGCAGCGACCTTGATCTTGACGATCTCGTCCTGAATCTCAGCCATCTTTTCCTTGCTCAGGGGGTAGAACTTCATGGCGATCAGGTTGCAGATCAGACCGAGGGAGATCATACCGAAGGCGAGGAATACGATGCCGGCGCGCAGCTGCGGGGTGACAACGTCGCCCAAGCTGGGGTTGTGGTCAACGAAGCCGCAGGCGGCAAAGACAACACCGGCGATCATGGGGGCGAAAGAGGAAACCAGTTTGTCAACGAAGCTGAACAGGGTGCCCATCAGACCGGGAACGTAACGACCGGAACGATAAACTTCGTAGTCGGCGCAGTCAGCGGTCATGGGGATAACGATGTTGCCGGAGATGCCCTGGCAGCCGGCCAGCAGGACGGACAGACCGATGTGGGCAATCGTGAAGAAGCCCCAGTTCAATGCGCCGGTGGCAGGGTCAGAGGTCATGGTGGAGGGATCACCGAAGAACCACAGGCAGCCCAGCAGGATGTTGATGATCAAGCCGCCGATAGAGCCGACGACCATGGCTTTCTTCTGACCCAGACGGGTGGCCAGCAGGGAAACGGAGAGGAAGGTCAGGATAACGCCGGGAACCATGGTCAGAGCGGTAACAGTGCCCTGCAGCTTGATGGAGCCGGCCATGCAGGCGAACATAGCAACGCCGACGGCGCTGGACTTGGCTTGGGCACCGAGCTTGTCAGTAGAGGCAGACAGGATCAGCATCTGGATGGCGCGGTTGTTCTTGAGGGTATCCCAGTAGTCCTTCAGACCGATCTTGACAGCCTTGCCGGTGCCGAAGAATTCGGGGCGATCCTTGGGGGTGATGGCGATAACAGCCACGATGGTGAACGCCAGGGACATGAAGGCGGACAGCATCCAGAACTCGTGGAAGAACTCAACAGAGGTGTAGTTGCCAACGTCGGCGTACTTGTCGGCAATGTTGGAAACGACGATGGCCAGCGCGGTGAACAGAACGGTGTTGAACACGCCGTCGAAGGAGGCGAACATGGGGCGCTGCTTGGGGTCATTGGTCATGCAGCTCTGGGCGCTCTTGGTAACAACGCACTGGCAGGTGTAGCCAAGGTAGAACAGGCAGCACATCACGAGGAAGAAAACAAAGCGGATGGGACCTTCGGGCAGCTTGTGGGTGACGTGGAACATAATGAAGCTGGTCACGAACAGGACAGCCTGACCGATGACGATGAACGGACGGTTCTTGCCGAATTTGCCGTTGGTCTTATCAACCATAAAGCCGACGAACGGGTCGGTGACGCCGTCCCACAGACGCATCATCATCAGGAAGCTGGAGGCAACCACCATGCTGACGCCGACGAAGCCCAGCAGGTAGAAGGTGCAGTAGTTCATGAACATCAGGTAGACGTTCGTGGCGGTGTTGTTCATGGCAAAGCCCGCAATACGCCAAAGAGGAACGCGGTGAATGCCGTTGGTTTCGTAGTCCTTGTCGTAATACTTGTCGGGCAAGGTTCTGATTGTAGCCATAGTTTTTTCTCCTTTTTTCGTGTTTCGTCCGGAGTCTGTGGCGCGGATGCTGTATCGGGGGCAGAGTCCGATGCGGCTTGCCGCAGGCAGGGCGAGCAACTTTATGTCTTTATTATGAACAGATTTTTACAAAAGTGTTAGTAAATTCTTTCGATTTTAGCGTATAATTCTTCGATTTTTCCTAATCGGTAAAAACTTTTGTGCATTGTACACAAAAACAGAGCTATATATTATATAATGTATAGAATTGCCTGTTTTGGAACGGACACTGTAAAATCTTACGCATTTGCCAAAAAATCTTACTCACGCAAAAAAGCAGGCTTATGGCATAATAAAACTGACAAGAGCAGTGGCAGCCGCAATGTAAGGCGCTGCCGGGCAGAACTGCGCTAAGAACCCTTATACCTAAAGGAGAAACTGACCATGGAAAATAAATCTTTGCTGTATCCCTGCGATTCCGGCTCTCGCCGCGTGGTAAGTCTGGACGGAATGTGGCGCTTTGCCTTTGACCCCGAAAGCAAGGGCGTTGACAACGATTGGGCGCTGCACCTGCCCGAGAGCATCACCATGCCGGTGCCTGCGTCCTTCTGCGATTTCTTTACCGATAAGGAATCCCGCGAGTATTGCGGTGATTTCTGGTACGAAACGGATTTCTTTGTCCCAGGAGAGTGGGAGGGCAAGGATATTGCCGTGCGTTTCGGCTCGGTGACCCACCGCGCCCGCATCTTTGTCAACGGTGTGGAGGTTACCACCCACGAGGGCGGCTTCCTGCCGTTTGATGCAGCCGTTACCGACATTGTGCGCTACAACCAGTTCAACCATCTGGCGGTGCTTGCCAACAATGAGCTGAACGAAACGATGCTGCCCGCCGGACGCACCACCACGCTGTCCAACGGCAAAAAGTTTGCCACCCCGTATTTTGACTTTTACAACTACGCCGGCATCCACCGCCCGGTCAAGTTGACCGCCCTGCCCAAGGAGCGTGTGCTGGACTTCAGCGTGGTGCATAGCCTGAACGGTACCGCCGCCGATGTCGCCTACACCGTGACCACCAACGGCGGGCATACGGTCAGCATTGACGTGCTGGACGGCACCGAAAAGGTCGCCCATGCCGAAGGCAAAACCGGCACCCTGCACATTGACAATGTCAAGCTGTGGAACGTCCATGCCGCGTACCTGTACAACTTTGTGATCCGCATCACCGACGGTGAAACCGTGGTGGACGAGTATACCGAGAAAATCGGCATCCGCACCTTTGAAATCAAGGACGGCAACTTCCTGCTGAACGGCAAGCCCGTCTACCTGCGCGGCTTCGGCAAGCACGAGGACGCTGACCTGCGCGGACGCGGTCTGGACCTTGCCACCGTCAAGCGCGATTACGAGCTGATGAAGTGGATCGGCGCCAACTGCTTCCGCACCAGCCACTACCCTTATGCCGAGGAGCTGTACCAGATGGCAGACGAGGAGGGGTTCCTCATCATTGATGAAGTACCCGCCGTCGGCTTTATGGAAAGCACTATGAACTTCCTGGCTGCCAACCAAGGCAACGGCAGGAAGGTCGGCTGGTTTGAGAAGGAAACCACGCCCCAGCTGCTGGAAAACCACAAGGCTGCGCTGGTCGATATGATCAACCGCGACAAAAACCACGCCAGTGTCATTGCATGGAGCATCCTGAACGAACCCCAATGCACCAGCGAAGGCACCGAGGCATACTTCAAGACGCTGTTTGACCTTGCGCACGAGATCGACCCGCAGAAGCGCCCGCGCACCTATGCCGTTGTTATGATGAGTCTGCCCCACAACAGCAAGGGGCAGCAGTTTGCCGATTTTATCAGCCTGAACCGCTACTACGGCTGGTATGTGATGGGCGGTATGAGCATTGTGGACGCCGAGGCAGCCTTCCGCAAGGAGATGGACGGCTGGCGTATGGTGCTGCATGGTCGCCCGATGATCTTTACCGAGTACGGTGCCGACACGATGCCCAGCGAGCATAAGCTGCCCAGCGTGATGTGGAGCCAGGAATACCAGAACGAGTATCTGGATATGAACCACGCTGTGTTTGACAGCTACGAGTTTGTCAAGGGAGAGCTGGTCTGGAACTTTGCCGACTTCCAGACGACCGAGGGTATTATGCGTGTCAACGGCAACAAGAAGGGCATCTTTACCCGCCAGCGTCAGCCCAAGGATGCGGCGTTCCACTTCCGCGCCCGTTGGACCACCCTGCCTTTGGATTTCAAGTCTGACAAGTAAACCGTAACCACCCAGCGGGTATTGCCTTTGCGCGTACCCGCATTTTGCATTTACTGCAGGAAGGAGCTATTTTATGCCCAAAGCATCACAGCGCATCAAAATTTACCCAAACCCCAACGGGCAGCAGGTATCTACCGTGGACCGCCGCGTATTTACGCAGGATGGCTTGACCTTTAAGGACATCGACGGCAGCGGCAGCCTGTCCGCCGTCAATGACTGGCGCAATGCCCCCGCCGTGCGTGCCGCTGCCTATGTGCAGCAGCTTACCGTCAAGGAAAAAATCGCCCAGCTGTTTATTTCTGACTGGCGTATGGCAAAGTACCCCATGACCGGTCCCATGGCTGCCATGTACAAGGATATGGAGCGTAAATCCGACGAGTACGGCATTCTGGATGAGGGGGAGTTCCGCGGCAAGACGATTTTCGGCGAGCAGCATCTGCCCAGCACAACTACCTTATTAAAAGAGTGGCTCAACCGCCATGTGATTTTACGCGCCAACGCAACCCCCGCCGATATGGCGGACTGGATGAATGAAGCCCACGCCGTCTGCGAGCAGTGCGAGCATTTTATCCCCGTGGCAGCGGCGTCCAACTCCCGCAACGAGAATGGCGAGCTGGTGTTCGGAATGAACGATGCGGGCGGCGTGCTGGCAACCTGGCCCGGTACCTTGGGCATTGCCGCCGCCGTCAAGGGCTACCGCATTGACCTTGTGGACAAATTTGCCGCCACCGTGCGCAGAGAGTGGAACGCCTGCGGTCTGCGCAAGGGCTATATGTATATGGCGGACACGATGACCGACCCCCGCTGGCAGCGTACCTACGGCACCTTTGGCGAGGACCCGGAGCTGATCAGCGAGATCATGACCCACATTATCCCCGGCATCCAAGGCAGCGACAAGGGTGTGACCGCCGACGGTGTGGCAGTCACCACCAAGCACTTCCCGGGCGGCGGCGCACGGGAAAACGGCTTTGACCCGCACTATGCGGCAGGGCAGTGGAACGTCTATGCCACCCCCGGCAGTCTGGAAACCTACCACCTGCCGCCGTTTGCAGCAGCCGTCAAGGCAGGTACTGCCTCGGTGATGCCGTATTACTCCAAGCCGGCAGCCGAAAAAAGCGCGCCGCAGCACGATTTGCAGGGCAATGAAATTGATATGCAGCCCTACGGCTTTGCCTACAACCACTATTTTATTGATACCATGCTGCGCGGGCAGATGGGCTTTGCCGGGTACATCAACTCCGACACCGGTATTGCCCACAATATGGCGTGGGGCGTGGAAATGCTGGATGTGCCTGAGCGCATCGGCTTTGCCGTGAACCACGCCGGGGTGGATATCATCAGCGGTCTGTTTGACAACGAAGCCGGGCAGCAGGCGTATGACCGCGCCCACAGCGACTACTACGACACCCACCCGGTGCCGCAGGGCTTTACCAAAGAGCAGTTGGTGCTGACCGATGCGGTATTGGATCGCGCCGTGACCCGCACGCTGACCGAGCTGTTTGCCTTGGGTATGTTTGACGACCCCTACCGCGACCCCGAGGAGGCAGAGCGTGTGGTTGCCAACCCGGAAGATTGGGCTGCCGCAGCCGAGGCGCACCGCCGCAGCGTAGTACTGCTGAAAAATGACGGCACACTGCCGATTTCCGCGGACAAGAAAATCTATGCCGAGGCGTTCCTGAAAAATCCGGAGCAGGCACAAGCCGCCACGCAGGCGCTGCGCAGCGAGCTGAAGGGCTGCACCTTGGTGGAGGATGCTGCCGAGGCGGACGTTGCGCTGCTGTTTGTGTCGCCGTCCTCGGGTGAGTATTTCAATGCCACCCCCGGCTATCTGGAGTTGGATATCTGTGAGAACAAGACCGTGCATAACGTGGATGCCGAAGGTCGCCCCACCGCCGAAACCCATACCGAAACCACCCTGTCCGGTGCGCACCGCTTGGCAGAAATTGCCGCAGCAGTACACGCCCACGGCGGCAAGGTGATCTCGAACATCAACTTCACGATGGCATGGCAGGTGGGCCATGTCGAGCGCATCAGCGATGTGCTGCTGGCGGGCTTTGACACCTACCGCGATGCCACGCTGGATGTTATCTTCGGGCGTTTTGCGCCCACGGGTAAGCTGCCCATCACGCTGCCGAAGGGCGACGAGGTGCTGGCGGTCAATGCGCAGGGCGTATGCATCAGCCCCAACGATGTACCCGGCTTTGCCAAGGACCGCTATATGCCGGACTTCCTCAAGGACGAAAACGGCAAGGCGTATGCCTACCGTGACGCTGCCGGAAATTACTACGAATACGGCTTTGGCTTATAAAGTCCGTAAAATCTGATTTTACAAACCGCCTGTCGGGGGCGGTTTCGCGGGCGCTGTGGACATAGTACAAAAACAAGACATTTGCCCCAAAACGACCGTTGCAAAGCGCCGAAAACCGTGGTACAGTGGTGTAAAAAGGGGGCATTTGTATGTGGTTTGTTTTTGCATTGGGGTCTGCGGTATTTGCGGCGCTGACCTCCATCTTGGCGAAAATCGGCATTGAGGGCGTAAACTCCACGCTGGCAACCGCCATCCGCACGGTCGTGGTGTTGGCTATGAGCTGGGGTATGGTATTTTTGACCGGCACGCAAACCGGCCTGGGGGACATTACCCGCCGAAGCTGGCTCTTTTTGATTTTGTCGGGGCTTGCCACCGGCGCAAGCTGGCTGTGTTATTACCGTGCGCTGCAAATCGGTGCTGCGTCCAAGGTGGTGCCTGTGGACAAGCTGAGTGTTGTCATTACACTGGCGCTGGCGTTTGTCATCCTGCATGAACCCTTTAACGCCAAAAGCTTACTTGGCTGTGCCTTGATTACCGTCGGCACACTGTGTATGGTGCTGTAAAACCAACGCTGCAACACAACAAAAAGCCGCTCCGCCGGAGCGGCTTTTTGTTGTGATTACATCTGCACGAGTCGCCGCTGTACCCGGCTGTGTACCCTTGACTTTGCTTATGCGATACCGTACAATAAGGGTAAGAAATCACGCTGTGCCGACAGGATACGGCAGCGCCGAAAACCACGAGCGTATGGAAAGTGAAGGAAAACCTATGCAGACGTATACCTATGTTTCTGAAGGAAAATTCGAGCTGATCGACAAACCCAAGCCCGTACTGCAGCACGAGCGGGACGCCATTGTCAAGGTGACGCTGGCAAGCATCTGCTCCAGCGATTTGCATATCAAACACGGCAGTGTGCCGCGCGCGGTGCCGGGCATCACCGTCGGGCATGAGATGGTCGGCGTTGTGGAATCCGTAGGCAGTGCTGTGACCCATGTTCAGCCGGGGGATCGTGTGACGGTCAATGTGGAAACCTTTTGCGGGGAATGCTTTTTCTGCAAAAAGGGCTTTGTCAACAACTGCACCGACAGAAACGGCGGCTGGGCGCTGGGCTGCCGGATCGACGGTGGACAGGCGGAATATGTCCGCGTTCCTTTTGCCGACACCGGGCTGAACAAAATCCCGGACAATGTCACCGACCGGCAGGCGCTGTTGGTGGGGGATGTGTTGGCGACGGGGTACTGGGCAGCACGTATTTCTGAAATCACCGCAGAGGACACCGTGTTGATCATCGGTGCGGGACCTACGGGCATCTGCACCCTGCTTTGCGTTATGCTGCACGCGCCGAAACGCATCATTGTCTGTGAAAAGGACGAAAACCGTCTGCGTTTTATTCGTGAGCATTACCCCGAGGTGCTTACGGTCACCCCGCAGGCGTGCGCCGATTTTGTGCGCCGGAACAGCGACCACGGCGGTGCGGACGTGGTGCTGGAGGTGGCGGGCGCCGCCTCGACCTTCCGCTTGGCGTGGGAATGTGCGCGCCCCAATGCAATCGTGACGGTGGTTGCTCTGTACGATACAGCGCAGGTTTTGCCGCTGCCCGATATGTACGGCAAGAATCTGACCTTTAAGACCGGCGGCGTGGACGGCTGCAACTGCGAGGAAACGCTGGCGTTGATCGCGCAGGGCAAGTTGAACACCGAACCGCTGATTACGCACACCTACCCGCTCAGCCGTATTGCGGAGGCTTACACGCTGTTTGAAAACAAGCAGGATGGCGTCATCAAGGTGGCAGTGGAGTGTTAAGGCAATACCGCATAGCAAGCCGATGTTTAGCAGCGGCAGGAAGTGCCTTTTGAGAGGAGTAACCGATGATGTTTGATGTAATGACGTTCTTGTTTCCCGTTGTATTTTTTCTTGTGTTTTTTCTCATTCTTGCGATGTTTGTCGTCAACCTTGTAAGGGGCATCAGAACCTGGCACAGCAACAACCAGTCGCCGCGCCTGACCGTGCTTGCCACGGTGGTTGCCAAGCGTCAGAATGTAACGCACCACGATCGACCGATCGGCGGGGATGCATCGGGCGCACACGGGTTTTCCACAACATACGATACATCGTACTATGTTACCTTTCAGGTGGAAAGCGGCGACAGAATGGAGTTCCATGTGCCGGGAAACGAGTACGGTTTGCTGGCAGAAGGGGACGAGGGCAGGTTGAGCTTTCAGGGGACCCGCTATCTGGCGTTTGAACGCAGCAGAGCCTGCTAAGGCAAGGGGACGCTTATGGATCGCGCAGAATTAAAAGCCTATATCCGGCAGACATACCACACAGAAGCAGACCACCCTTGGGCAAAATCACCAAACCACGAGGTGTTTCGCCACGCCGAAAACCGGAAGTGGTTCGCGCTGATTCTGGATGTACCCCAAAATAAGCTGGGACTGCCCGGCACCCAGCGGATGGATGTGGTCAATGTAAAATGCGACCCGATTTTGATTGGCAGCCTGCGGGCAGAGCGCGGTATTTACCCGGCTTATCATATGAGCAAGGACACATGGATCACCGTTGCCTTGGACGGAACAGTCGCACCGGATACGATCAAAGATCTGCTGGATATGAGCTTTCACGCCACCGCGGCAAAAGCGTGCCGAAAATAACAAATATTCCCCCGGCAATGCCGGGGGAATATTTGTTGCATAATTCACTTAGCAGTTTTCTTCTTTGCCGTTCTTGGCAGCAGCCTCGTGTGCCTTATAGGCAAGACCCAATTCGCGCACGATCATAATGACCAGTGCAATAACCAGGAAAATGGCAGCCGTGGAGAGAGCGCTGTACAGGGCGCGCGTGCTTTGCCCTTTGCGCGATTCGGTTGCAGAGGAAATTACCTTGATGGTTGCATAATCGGTAATAGTGTCCAGACTGTCAATGCCGGCCTGAACCACGCTCTCACAAATATCCTGGGCGTGTTCCTCTTCGTCGTTGGCAACCTCAACAGAGACGGAAACCTGAATAATCTGCGTGCCGCCCGGCGTCCATACGGAAATATTATTGCGGATCTCATCAATTTTTTGAATTAATGCATCTTCATTGCTGTTGCTGATTTTTTTGTCTTCACTTGCATACTTTCTGGCGATAGGAGTGATAATTGCGTCGCTGTGGACAATTTCGGCGAAAGAACTGGCAAGCATGCTGATTTTCCCGGCTTCGTTGGTGTCGTTGTCGTTTTGCAGCATATCACGGTTTAAGTCAACAAATAGGACAGCATTGGACGTATAGGTAAGCTTTCGGGTAAGTTTCGCCTTTACATAACCGAAAGCACCACCGATCACCAGAAATACCAGCAACAGGGCAATGTATTTTTTTAAGATGAGCAGCCCTTTCTTGCAAAGGGTGATGATATCAAAGATATCCATTTCCTCCTCATCGTTATCCTCATCATAGCGGACGTAGACAAACTGACGGTCATCTGCGGTTTCGCGCAAGGTATTCTTGTTTTCAAGCTCTTGTGCCATTCTGTATCCTCCCAGATTAAAACGATTTACACACGAATATATTTTATTATAGCACATATTCAAAAAAAAGCAAGCCCTGCCCCGTACAAAGCGATGGGTCAGAGCTTACTTTTTGTCTTGGAAACGGCAGGGAGGAAGCGGCTTATTCGCCTACTGCCTTGTTGGTCAGCATAGTCCACGCCAGCTTTGCCAAGGAGGCTTTGCCCATATGGGGCGGCTGCTCGCCCAAACGCAGGACCTTTGCGTGGGCGGCATCCAGTGGCGCCCAAGTGGGCATACCGCCGCCGTTGGGGTTGCCGGTCTTGGCAAAGTTCGTCAGGTAGGTGACCATCTGGACGCTCAGCACCTTGTCCGTGGCGGTAAAGGGACGCCAGCAGTGACCCAGTGTGCCGAACCAATACCAAAGGTCGCTGCTGTGCCAAGCGCCGTTTTTGTCGCCGGGCAGTTGGCGGTCAAAGAACCAGCCGTAGCAGGCAGGACCATTCTGCTCGTCCTGCGTTTTGCACCAGCCCTTGACCATCGTGTAAAGGATAGGGGGCATAATGTCCTCGCTGGTCATACCGATCATATAGGGAATATGACGCTGCTCACCGGCTGCCACAACCTCGGTGCCGGGCTTGCAGATGAAAACGCCGTCCTGTGCGGGACCGGAAGCTGCCATAGCATTTTTGCATTCTTTCTTGGCCTCCTGCCAAGCGGCAAACAGTGCCTCCGGCGCAAGGGCGCGCAGTGCGGCAAGGTCGGGACAGCCTGCCTTAGCCATCACATTTTCCCAGAAGGGATACAACTCCTCCACCGGCTTGGCGGACAGCATTTTGCTGACACCGCCGCCGCTGCTCATCACAGCCTTGGCAAACAGCCCCTCCGCCAGCGGGGTCAGGCATAGCTGCTGTACGCTCATCGCGCCGGCGCTCTGCCCCATTATGGTGATATTGTCAGCATCGCCGCCAAAGGCGCCGATGTTGGCGCGCACCCACTGCAGTGCGCACAGCTGGTCAAACAGACCATAGTTGCCGGTGTGTTCGGCTTCCTTGGCAAGCTCGTCCAAGCAGGCAAATGCCAAGGGTCCCAACCGATAGTTGATGGTTACCGCAACGCAGCCCTTGGTCGGCCATTCGGGACCGTCAAAGTGCTTTTCGTGTCCACAGCCGCCGGTAAAACCGCCGCCGTGGATGTAGAAAATTACCGGCAGCTTGCTGTCGGGGGCGGCATCGACGGGCGTCCAGATGTTCAAAAACAGGCAGTCCTCACTGTAGCGGTAGCTTTCGCCGCGGCGGAACTCATTGTAATAAAACGCCTTTTCCGCAACCTGAGATTCATCGTAAAAGGCGCGGGGCTGGTAGCAGCAAGCGCCGTATTCGGTTGCTTCGTACACGCCGTCCCAGTGGGTCACGGGTTCGGGGTAGCACCAGCGTGCTGCGGTAGCGTAGCGAATGCCCTTGTAGGCGGCAACGCCCGACCACTGGCAGTCGGTGCCGGCAATGTCACCGCAAGGGGTGTGACGCAGGTATTTCAGTTCGCTCATCGGGTCAGAACTCCTTTTTGTTGTAGGCGCTGGGCATCCACGGGTGCGCTTTTTCGACTTCCTTGTTGTACTGCTCCAGCTTGCGCATCTGGTCTGTTACATGGGGCATATCCATGGCAGTGACAGCCTTTTCGATAATGGCTTGCCCTTCATCCGCAAGCGCTTGGCGGGTTGCCTCGTCGGGAATGGCGGTGGTGGGCATATGGTCGCTCTGCCGGGCAAAGCAGTAGCCGATGGCGGCGCTCTGGTAGGCAAGACCGAAGATGTCATTAAACGGTGCACAGCTCTGCTGCGTCGGCGTGGAAAATTCGCAGGTCAACGGGATATCCTGCAGGCGTCCCATAATCTGGTACGCGCCCACCGTAATGGCGTGGAAGCAATCCATCGAGGTAAAAAGATCCTTCGCCAGCTTGCCAAGCTGCATACTGAGATCCATATACAGGATGGGTACGCCGGTTTCGTCAAAGAAATCGCGCACCATGGGGCTGCAGGTCATATGGGCAGGACCATGGAAGCTGACATACACCTGCCGCTTGAACCCCTGCCGCAGCAGGCTGTGCGCCACGGCGGACAGATAGTCGATTCCCTGCCGCACGCTTACCTGCACGGTGCCGCGCCCGGAGGCAGTCGCCCCGGCGTAAAAATAGGGCAGCCCGGTCAGAACCAAGCCATCGCAGGCCTCTGCCATACGCAGCGCGTAGGCCTCGCTGATTACGGTTTCGCTGTCCAGCGGAAAGCCGCCGTGCATTTCCACAGTGCCGACGGGTACAATGATAATGTCGTTGTGCTGCAGGTATTCCTCAACCTCACTGTTGAGCATTTTGGGCAAAATGCGTGTTCTCATAGGGATCCTCCTTTAAAAACAGGGGACTGTGCGGTGGTTTTGCCGCACAGTCCCAAGGATAGCAGATATTATTCAGCGGAAGGGGTCTGTTTGCCGGTCTTGAAGGCTGCCATCTTGGCGCGGACTTCGGGGGTGATGTTCCACACAAAGCGGAAGGCAATCCAGCTGCCCAGAACAAAGACGGCGGGGGTCAGCACGACCAGAACCTTGATGCCGGTCAAAGCGCCGGCGGTCTGGGTGGCGGCACCGGCCTGATAGCCGATCCAGCCCAGCGCCAGAACAGCGGCAGAGTTGCCCACGGTCTGACCGATGCGGCGGGTCAGGTTGAAGGTGCCGTAGATGGAACCCTCGGTGCGTTTGCCGGTGACCATCTCGTTGTAGTCGATTGCTTCACCGACCAGACCCCACTGCATGTAGATGGATACGCTGGCAAGACCCATGGCGATGGAGCTGACGAGCATATAGGCAATGGCGGGGACGGGCAGAACCATCAGCGCGCCGAACAGCAGGAAATACAAAGCGGAGGCAATCAGCAGGCAGTAGCGGATCAGACGCTCCAGACCGACTTTGTCGGCAATCTTGGGGGTGATGATCAGCGCAACGATACCCAAAGGCATACTGATGGCGCTGGCAAGGCTCATCATACCGATGTTGCCCAGAACGTCGCCGTACATATAGGTACCCAGAGTGCTGCCGACATACTGCATCGTGCAGATGCAGATGCCATGGATGCACAGCGCCAGGAAGGGACGGTTTACACGGAAAACGTTCAGAATATCGCTGATTTTAACAGGTTCGTTGTTCTCACTGGGGGCATCGCTGACGTGGCGCTCCTCAGTCCAGAAGTAGTGCAGCAAGCAGAAAACAAAGCCGATGGAAGCGCAGATGGTGGCGCCGATGCCGAAAGCAGTGCTGGTGTCACCATACTTTGCCAGCAGCTGGGGCATGATGATCATGGGGATGATGTTGCCGATCATACCGCCGAAGCCGCGGGCGCTGGACAGGGCAGCGCGCTCGCCGTCGGTGTCAGCCATAGCGGACAGCAGGGAACCCATGGGGATGTTGAACATCGTGTAGAAGCCTTCGTACAGGATTTTGCAGAAGAACAGCACGACCAGCATCGTGGTACCCTTAAAGAAGGTGGGTACGGTCCAGAAAACGATAAAGCAGATGGCTACCATGGGGGCGGAGCGCAGCAGCCAAGGGCGGAACTTGCCGTTTTTGTTGTGCTTTTTTGCAAAGACCTTGTCCATCAAGGCGCCCATCAGCGGGTCGTTGACGGCGTCCCAGACGTTCCAGACCAGCAGCAGGGTGGCAAGCACCACTGTGTTGACCTGCAGAACGTTGGTGTAGTAACGGGTAACGATGGAACCCATCAGGGCGAAGGTCATGCAGCCGCCCATGTCGCCGAAGGCGTAACCGATTTTATGCTTCATGCTCAGTCCGCCGGCAGTTTTTGTTTTTGCCATAATTTCCTCCTTAAAATGTAATGTGCCATGGATACCGCCACAAGGTATCCGCTTTCATTGCCTTTATTATACAATGCTGCATAGGAAATAATAATTGTTAATATGGGAAATAACATTGCAAATCCGACAAGAATATGGTATACTGTATATAAAATGCACAAACAAAAGGAGAAAAAATTGTGAAACTGCACGAATTGGCTCGGCAGGCGCAGGCGCTGGGGCTGGGTACAGGCTCAAACGCCACCAAGGAGCAGCAGCGCGCTGTGCTGGAACGCCTGAACATTGCTTGGGACAGCTTTTATCAGGAAATCGAGATGGATTATCCGCTGGTACAGACCCAGCAGGATGTCAGCGAAACGGGCGATGTGGTGGCACTGCACAGCCACGCTTACTATGAGATCCTTTTTATCCGCAGCGGAAATCTGCAATATCTGATCGGTACCCGGCGCTACCGCATACAGCGGGGGGATATTTTACTGCTGCGCCCGGGGGTCAGCCACCGCCCGCTGTTTCCCGAAAAATTCACCGAAAAATACGACCGTGTGGTGGTCTGGGTCAGCGCCGAGGGCATGGAGATGATGCAGCAGAACTGGCCGTTTCTGGCAGCGCTGGATCGCTTACCCTGCGTTTTGCGCACTTCGGATATTTCCGCAGAAAGTCTGGCGTGGTTTGAAAAGGAATTTCGCTGCGGGGTCAAGGAGTCCGAAAAAGCAGCTCCCGGATGGCAGGCGGTTGTGTTCGCCAACACGCTGGAGCTTATCACCAGAATGTACCGCACCTTTTGCAGCGGGGAGGTTCCCGAACCCGTGGAGGAAAAACGTGAGCTGCTGGATGAACTGATGTCCTATGTGGAGGATCGCCTGGCAGAGCATATCAATCTGGAAGATACAGCGCGGCACTTCCATGTAAGCGAAAGCACCATCAGCCAGTTGTTCCGCAAGAGGATGGGGGTCAGCTACTACCGCTATGTGACCCAGCGTCGATTGATTGCCGCCAAAACCATGATATCGGAGGGGAGTAACCTTGAACGAGTTGCCGAGGCGGTAGGCTTTACCGATTATTCCGGCTTTTACCGCGCGTTCAAGCAGGAATACGGCATCTCCCCCACAAAATTCCGCAGCCTGTAAGAAAGGAGCTTGTATGAGAAACGCAGAAATCGGTCGGGTGTATCGGCATTTTAAAGGTGATTACTATCTGGTGGAAAACCTTGCCCATGATTCAGAAACCGGGGAAACGGTGGTCATTTACCGCAAGCTGTACGGCGATGGCGGGCTTTGGGTGCGACCGCTGGCGATGTTCCTGGAAAAGGTGGATGCCGAGAAATATCCCGACGCTGACCAGATTTACCGCTTTGAATTGCAGCAAATCGAAAGCCGCGCCGGGCATTAAACGGCAAAAAAGACCTCGGTGCATTTGCCGTGCGCCGGGGTCTTGTTATGCAGTTATGCTGTTTTTTTAGGCTTGCTGCCCATACACTGCAAAGCCAGAAGAAGTCCTGCCACAAGCGCCAGAACAGCGGCAAAGATGCTGAGCTGCGTAAAAATCCCGCGAATGTAGTTTAACACCAGCAGCCGCAGGGACTCGGGACTCAAAGGAATCCTGTCCAGACCCAGCAGGGGATAGACAGAGGTGGAACCCAGCAGGCACAGCAGTGCCGCAGAGGTAAAGGCATAGGTCAGGCATCGCACACCCAGCCGGGGCTTGCCCGCCAGCCGCAGCATCAAAATCAGGGAAACCGCGCAGAAAATGGAGCTGATCGCAATGGAGGGGATCAGCAGCTTGTTGATTTTGGAGATGACGGCGGATAGCTGACCGGCAAGGGGAATGGATACATAGGCGGCATAATCCAAGCGGCAGGCATCGGCCACGATGGACACGGCGCTTTGGATATCTTCGGTCACGTCCACGCCGCGCTGTGCCAGATTGTCAAGCAAAACCTGATTGACCTGACTCTGAAAATCGTTCCGGGCGCTCATCTGCGTGTTCCCGGCGTAGAGCTTATCCACGGTCTTATCCATATCGGTGTTGATTTGATCCGTTGACAGAACCGAGCAGATAACGTCGGAGTCAAAGCCGGTGGAAGCGCCGTAGCTGCAAAAATCCTCGTACAGATATTCGTAGACAAGATCCGCGTAGCCGCTGCGCCGAATTTGGGATTTCATATACCCGGGGTGAGCGACGGTGGTCATCAAGGTCAAAAGGCAGGTCACAACAACCAGCAAAATGGTGGTCAGCCATGTAAGAACCAACGCCCAAACAACGCTGCTGCGGTGGTTTTTATGGGTAGTAGCTGTCAAGGCAGAAAACCTCCTTAGCAGGTGCGGTCGATGACCGGACCGGAAATATACTTGGCGTACACAAAGAAACGGTTGGGGGTGAAGCCCAGCGCGTCAAAGGGGTAGCAGGTGTACAGAATCAGATTTTCGTCCTGCCGCGAAAAGTCATAGGCGGAGGTGTCCTGATAATCCAGAACTTTGGTGTCGGTGATCTCATAGGTGTAGACACCGTAGTGGGTGGTCACGGTTACGGTTGCGCCGACCTCGGCGTGCTGCAAATCGTTGAAAAAGGTGTTGTTGTGCGCCGCCATCAGGATGGTGACCCCTTCGCCCGGAATGCCGACACCATCGCTGTCCACATAGGTGCCGACACCTTTGTTCAGGATTTTGTTGTTGTCGCCATAGTAGACGGGTGCGTCTACGGTGGTTCCCGAAATTGTGATGTCGGCATAGCGGTCCCCGACATTCGGGTAGGTGATGGAACTTAACGGCAAAGTTCCCTGCGCGTTTTCTGCATCGGCAGAGCCGTCCAGCACACTGCTTGCCTGTGAGAGCAGATCCTGCGACTGGTACTCCTCGGTGCGGTCACTGAACCAGCGCAGCATGGAAAGATAGGGGGAAACCATCGCATAGCCGAAGGCGAACAGCACCGCGGCGGTTACGACCGTGATGGTCAGGGGTACAACGACGAAGGCAAGGGGGCTGTCGCTGACGAAGGATTTTTTGGGATGGGACAAGGTGCAAACCTCCCTTAGAATCTATATAAAGACAGTAAAAACTGTGGTTAAACACAAAAGATGGGCAGAGCCTAAGCTCTGCCCATCAGATTCGGTGAAATCATAATCTCATCGAAAAGCAACAAAGCGAAAAAGCTTAGTTGTGCTCCTTACGGACAGCCATGCCCAGCACAGCGGAAACACCCAGAGCAGCAGCAACCAGAGCTACTACACCGTTGTCGCCGGTGGCCTTGATGACAGACGCGGAAGAAGAAGCGATGGGGTTAGCCGTAGTGGTGGAGGTGCTAGCAGTAGCTGCAACGTCCTTCGCGACTTCGCCGGAAACACCGTTTGCTTTAACGGAAACACCGACATAAGCGTGGTCACCCTTGAACTCGACGGTAGGAACCTCGACAGTGATGCCAGCCTCGCTCATGATGGCGGAAGTGTCATTCAGAGCCTTGTCGATGGCGGCAGTAACCTCAGCTTTGCTGGTGCTCTTGTCAACGCTCTCCTTGGCAGTGGCGGCAACACCCTTCAGGGTTTCAGCGTTGTCGTACAGGACGGTGAGCTGATCAGCGGTCAAGCTGTCAACAACATCAGACATGGCGACACCGTTTTCAGCCAGATACTTCTTGACGCTGGCACGGATGCTTTCAGCATCAGGAGCAGCGAAAGCGCAGGTAGCGAAAACGCCAGCCATAGCAGTGCTGACCAGAACAGCAACAAACTTCTTGATCTTGTTCATGATAGTTCTCCTCCTTTCTTCAGGAATGTACGGGTATACCGCACACTTATAGGAAACATACGCCTTATAAGTGATATACATTATAGCACACCCGGCAAAGAAACTCAATAGATTTTGACTGAAAAAACAAAAAATTAGTAAATGGTAAATATCTTGAGCTGAAACAGGGGAAAAACTGACTATTTCCACAAACCGAAGAGTTTTTTGGGTTCTATTGGTTCCGGAAGGGAAGGTTCGCGGTCAAAAAAGACATCCTCCCCGTTGCGCATAAAATATTCAGACAGGTCAGCCGGCAGTGCGGCGTGACCATCCTTTAAATTGGGGGGACGGCGTTTTATGCTGTGCGCATCGGACGCCATCAGATGTACAAGGTTCCACTTGACATACCGATGCACCGCCTTGGCAGTTTCGCCGCCGCGCAGAAAGGCGTTGGCATTGACCTGTGCAAGGCAGCCCATCGACACCCAGTTGTACAGCAGCGCTGGGTTTTCGGAAACATACGGAAACCGCTCCACGTGCGCCAAGATGGGGGTATAGCCCCGCTGCAGGATACTGTACAGCGTTTCCTCAATGCCGGCGGGGTGGACGTTGGTGGGCAGCTCCACAAGAATATAGTGCGTGCCGGCAAAGCACAGCGTGGACAGATCCAGGAACGGCAGCGCCGGGGTAAAATGCACCTCGGCACCGCATTTTGCCGCTACGCGGATCCCCTCCCGCTGGCAGGCTTTTACGGCGATGGAATAGGCGGCTTTCCTGTTTTCCGCAAAGCTGTCCAGCCCCATACGCTCATAGTAAAAGTGGGGTGTGAACATAACGGCGCGCACACCGTCAGCTTCCTCCTTGCGCATCAGGTCAACGGTGGCGTTTTCGTCGGAGGCACCGTCGTCTATGCCGGGAAGCAGGTGGCAATGCAGATCAATTAAAATTGGCTCAGACATTATTTGGTTTTACCTTTGCTTTTGCTCTTGCCGGAGGAACCATCATCATCGTAATAACCGTAATAGTTATAGGAGTAATAATAGCCGTCCTTTTTGCTGCTCTTTTTGGTGTCATAGCCGTTGATGACAACGCCCAGAATATGGGCATCGACAGCCTCCAGATTCTTTTTAGAGAGCTGCGCGCCCTGAATGGTGGTAATCTCGGGACGCACGACCAAAATAACACCGTCGGTATAACGGCTCAGGACCGCCGCGTCAGTCACCAAGGAAACAGGCGGTGTATCGATAATCAGTGCATCGCAATGTGCCTTCAGTTCCTCGAAAAGTGCGCTCATCTGACGGCTTGCCAGCAGCTCCGAGGGGTTCGGCGGCAGCGGACCGGTGGGAATAACGGTCAGATTGTCAACGTGAGGAATGGAATAGCAGATGTCGTTCCAATCGGCTGCGCCGGAAACCTTACCCGTAAGACCCGGAGCGCCGCGGCGCAGATGCAGGTAATGCCCCAGCGTGCCTTTTCGCAGGTCGCAGTCCATCAAAATGACCTTTTTGCCGGCGGCTGCCATAGTGCATGCCAGGTTCACGGCGACGTTGCTTTTGCCCTCTGTGGGAACCGAGGAGGTTACCAGAATGCTCTTGCAGTCGGAGGTGGCAGCCAGAAACTCCAGATTGGTGCGCAAAGACTTGTACGCTTCATTGAACTGGAAGGAGGCACTGTCGCCGACCATAAGCAGTTCGCGTTTCGGGTGTTTGTTCTTAGCCACTTAATTTTTCCCTCCCGTTGTCTTGGGGATAACGCCGAGTACCGGCAGACCCAGATATTTTTCGACATCTTCCTCGGTGTTGATCTTGTTGTTCAGCAGCATACGCAGCACAACGATGCCCACGCAAACCACCATGGCAAGCATCATACCCATCGCCGTGGTGCGCAGTGTGCGCGGCGAAACCGGCTTGCCGGGCAGGGAAGCGGACTCGATCACCTTGACGGAGCCGGCCTCAACCTTATCCATAATGATGCCGGGCGCAACGGCAGTGATCTGGTTGCAGATGATCTGCGCTGCCTGCGGATTCGGATCCTGCACGGCAATTTTAATGACCTGTGTGGTGTCCACATCGGAAACGGTTACGCGCTTATACAGCGAATCGTAGTCGATGACAAGGTTCAAATCATCAATGACCTGCTGCAGCACCGTGCGGCTTTTGATGATAATGCTGTAGGTGTCCACCAGCTTGACAGCGGAGTTAATCTGGTCGCTGGTGACGTTGACGGAGGAATCCTGACGGGTATTGACGATCATCAGGGCGCTGGATTCATACTGGGGGGTCACAAAGGTTTTTACACCGAAAAACGTTGCAACACCGGTGACGAGGGTCACAGCCAATATGACCCAGATGTGGCGCAGAATTTCGTAGAACAACTCCAGCAAATCAATGGTTTCCACATTGTTCAGATTCGGATTGTTCGGATTGTTTTGGTTAGGCATTACGTTACATCCCTTCAAGCGGTTTCGCCCCTGAGCCATAAAAATCGGCACATATAGACATTGCATATTGCATTATAGCATAAAAAAGAGAAGGATTCAATAACAGAGCGAAAGAAAGCAACTCCTAAAAAGCATAAAAAATAAGACTGCTTTTTGTGCGATTATACAAAGGGAAAAGCGGCGGGGAGTGGGACGGAT
>OQWM01000922.1_pt1 | contig 19862 bp, 11 predicted proteins | sample 1691531 | NCBI WGS metagenome assembly OQWM01 (sample SAMN03418257, study PRJEB22391) | human gut metagenome | biome: human-gut; feature: organic feature; material: feces | host: Homo sapiens | place: Tanzania | collected 2013-01
AGGTCAATGGTGAATATTATAGGGAGACGTCTGTTATATCAAAGACAGTTGATAGAGGACGGACTTGGAACATATTCGGAAGAACTAATGGGAATTGCATTAGTATAACCGAATATGGGGATATGGTATTCTTCGTTACAAACAATATATTTCAGAGAAATTTTGAATATGGTAACGAGCATTCAGAGATTTGGTTCACAAAAAAAGACGCATTTTCGCCCCAAAAAATCGCGGCAGAAGATGATGAGATATTCGGATTTCATGCCTTTAACGACAGCACTTTCTGTTATCTTTGTTATAATCATGGCGAAATTGGTAATTTTTATTTAACAAAAAATTATGGGATGAGTTGGGAAACATTTGACTTACCGGGAAGCATTGTTGGAATTAATTGCGCATATATAGGCAATAAGATTGCCGTTCCGCTACATGATAAGAACGACAAGTATATTCTTTATATAAAGGACATTATTGACGAGACCACACAGTTCTTTAAAACAGGATATGTTACAGTCGCACAGGCAGCAGATTCCCTATTAGCATGTTCGACAGGAATGGTCTTCTACAAATACGATGGGCAGAGCATAAACTATCTGTCACGTTTCAATTGGAGCGGTTATTTCGGACGATATTTTCCCAAATTATTGAGACAAAGTTCAGGGATTTACATTTGCGCCGGCGCCGAATTTTTCTCATCAAAGAAGAAACGAGACTGCATTTTTTATTCTTCTGACAATGGGAGCACCTGGCATATATTGAGTATGGGAGAAGGCGTCAAATTCAACGACCCTATATCAGAAGAGAACAATATGGCAAGCATCCCAGAAAAAGATGGAGCCGCCGTCATATATCAATGCCTAGGAGATGATAGGTTGCATATAATCAAAGTTCAAAAGATCGACAATGCCGGAGATTAAAAAACGCCCTCACCGAAGCCGAGGAGGAACAAGAGGAGGAATCAAATCTCTTTTGACGAATCCCAATGAAATCATTATCTTTGTCTTTGGCTAATTTGAGAATGACTATGAGCTGGAAAGACTATGTATAGCGTTTTTATTTGCCAAGGAAATCCAGCCGATATGGAACTCGCTGATTTTCAGTTGGTTCTTATTTGCTGAGGAAATCACTCCTTAACTCAGCCGTTCCGTTTGTTCCACTCCCCCCTGCAGAATGGAACAAGACACCACTTTTTCGAATCCTTTAACATCTTCGTCTGGGCAGCTGGCGTGCCGGCAACACACTTGCATACGGACTGTCTGTCGATGGTTTGGCAAACGAGATTACCCGGCGCATTTAGTTGTGTTGAGGAAACTGGTGGAGCCGGGCTCATCAGGGGCGATGAGCAATCTACATTCTTTGGGGAGAAAACCTCCGCGACAATTACTCGGGGAGGGACTTGAGATGGCGTTTGCGGTCGGGCCCTGGGGTGGTTTCCATCCAGTTGCGTAGAACTGTTCGCATTTGAGCGAGGATTGGGGCGTAGGCGCTTTCCTCGGCGAGGTTGACCATTTCGAGACGGTCGGAGTTCATATCGTAGAGCTGCTCGCGGTGGAGTCCTTTGTCGTAGAGGACGTATTTGTAGCGGGAGCTGCGAACCATCCATCCTGCCGTGCCTGAGGTCTGTTTGAAATTGGTTTCAGTGACGATGTAGTCCGATCCTTTGTCCTTTAGAGCTGCTGCGGATGCGAAACTCCTGCCCGGGCGGTTTGCCGGAAGAGAGACACCGGTCCACTCACAGAGGGTCGGCATCATATCTATTCCGTTGTTAACCAGCGCCGCGGTGGTCTTTCCGGCATTTTTGCCTCCCGGGAGACAGACAATCAGAGGGACATTCGCAACCTCTTCGTAGAGGGCTGTCTTCTGGTTCCAACGGTGTGCTCCGGCGCCGTCGCCGTGGTCGGAGGTGAAGATGATGATGCTGTCGTCCCATAGATTGAGACGGTCGATTTCATCCACGATTATGCCAATCTGTGCGTCCACGTGCTCAATCAGGCGGAAATAGGCGTTGCGGTAACGACGCCAGTCGTCCGGGGAGTAGTCCACGCTTGGGTAGAGAGAATAGTTCTGTCGTTGTTCGAAACTCAGAACCGCCGCATCGTAGGGTGCTTTCTCAAAATTTGCGGGAAGGTTCGGACAATCAGGGATTTCTGCGACCGGAGTCGGGGCGTGAGGGGTTTTCTGTCCGCGGGCATATTCACAGATGTTGTGTGGGTTTATGAATGAGGCGACCAGAAAGAATGGGTTATCGCTTGCGGAGTTCAGACCCGCGCCCAACTTTGATCCCGAAGATTCCCTGCGCCTGGCTGCCCCGGAGCTCTTGGTGGGGGCTAAATTGTAGCGTGATTCGAGATAGTCCACACAGGCTTCTGCAAGGCCCTCGTCTCCGTTGTCCCGTATGTTGCGGAAACCGAATTCTCCGTCAGGCATACTGATGGTATTGACGTGCCATTTTCCCGCATAGACACAGTCATAGCCTGCATCGGCGACCAGCTGACCGAGAGTGTTGTGACGAAGAGAATCCACGAGAGGCTTTTCATTCACGTCCATTCCGGTCTGCGATGGCATATAACCCGTAAACATCGCCGCTCGCGACGGACCGCTCAGCGGCATCGCACAATAAGCATTCTCGAAACGCACTCCCCTTCGGGCAAGGCGGTCCAGATTTGGAGTCCGAACATCAGTATTTCCGGCACAACTCATCGCCCCCGCCCAATGCTGGTCGGTCATTATCCAAATCACATTAGGTCTCGTCCCCGTCTTCTGCGCCGAAGCACACTCCTCTACCGACTCCTCTCCAAGCGCCGGCAAGGCAAAAGCCGCCGCCGGCATCAAAGTCGCTCCCAGCGACATCATCAATAATTTCTTATCCATTTTCCAAAGCAACTATTTCCAAATCAAGCAACTCCAATAACAACTCCCCGTCAATGGGACGGGAGGAGTCAATCTGGAAGAAAGGGGATGCATAAAAGGAAGGATGCAAGCCTTTCTGACACCACAATAAAAAGCAGAGGCAAAGGGGATGCATAAAAGGATGGGATGCAAGGCGCGCTGGGAAATTCAACCCGCAGCAACCTATCGGTTGTGAGGACTTGAATTTCACACGCAACGCAGCAGACCGCCTTTTATGCGCCCCTTACCCATATTGGAGAACTCCACAACCATTGCCCATCCTTCTGCCGCACCCGCACATAATACCAGTCACAATCCGTCTCCCGCTCATCATCCTCCATATAATGCTCAATGCTCCAGCAAGACTCAGGCATAGCCCGGTTGAAAAGCACCGCCTCGCTGAGCCAGCCGCGCATAAAGTGGCTGCGACCGCCTTCAAGCAGTTCTGCAAGAGTGTGACTGAACTCCCGTCCGTTGAAATCCGAGGTGATGACACCGTCAAGAGGCATTTCCACATCCAAAATCACCGCCTGGGTGGAAGCTGTGGTAGTGTTCGGGTTCTTGGATGTGTAGAGCTCCAGCTCCGCAGACGAGTCTGTCACCGCGCGGATGCGGTTCACGTGAGTGTGGAACTCGGTCTCGCCCTCCTGAGGGGAGGTGAAAGCCGCTCCACGGAAACAAGGGGTCACTGAAAGTATGCGTCCCTTGTCGATGCTCACTTTTCCGTTCCAACTCACATACTTCTCTTCTCTGTTCCATCCGTACTCCATCTTTATTTTGCAGCGAATGAGTCCCGAAGGCTCAAAAGTCGGAAGCATAGGACCGTTCATTCGGGCAATCAGCCGCCCGTTTTTGATGATGTCAACATAGTCAATGCAGCTCTGCGCCTCAACATTGACATAGATTCTGCGTCGTTCACCGCTAACGACGTCTCCCATAAAGGCATCGTTCAAACGAAAATCAACAACAATTTTATCTCCTGTTGCACAACAAGTATGACGACGACGCAGGGCATCCCAAATGCCGTCGCGGCTGAGATTTGGGGCGAGAACGCCGACACGACCGTCGCCGTAGCTGCCCGGATAGCCCGAATGTTGGTCTGTAGAACCCATAATTCCGAATTTATGTCCCTGCTTGAGACCGTAGAGAATAGACCCTTCCCAATTGCGCGGGCCCATATCGTGAAGGTATGGATAGTCACCCATATCCCCCTCTGCGAGTCCGTGGCGCGAGTACATCTCCACAAAAGGAGTCTGGTCGCCTTCAGTGAAATATTTCCAATTATATCCGCGGAATCCTTCCTGATAGCCCATATGGTGCGGAGTCACAAAGACATCCTGCCCCTTGAACTTGTCTTTCCAGTTTTCGATGGAAGAGCAGCCCACAAGCGGAGCATCGAGACTCTTATGAAGAGCCACGTGGTCGCCGTAAACCATACTGTGAGCCTCATACCCTATGAATGTAAGGAATTTGCCGGGATTGTCGTATTCTTTCGTCATCGCGCTGTATTTTTCATAGCCGCCCTGACGAAGACGTTTGAAAGCATCTGTATGATAGCCGATTACCCATTTCAGACGCGGTTCGCGGTTGAGCAGGTTGATGTCCGGCCACATCGCGTGCGGAGTGACGCTGACAAAATCGAGCTGCTCCCTGGCCGCCTCGAAGGCATCGCGCATATCTCCGTGCCCATAGGTTATGTTACAGTGGTTATGGAGGTCGCCCCAATAGAGTTTGAGATCCGAAGCCGAAGGGACAATTTTCTTCACATCCCTCACCGAGCTGCAAGACTCCAGAAGGCTGCCCGTAGCCGCCAGTCCGACCAGCGACCAACCGGAAACTTCCAAAAATTTACGTCTATCCATCTTATTATCAGTTATAATGTTATCTTCTTTGTATATATCGGCGGTCACCTTTAAACAATACACGCTCCCTCTCGCACGGATCAACGTCGCCATAGGACTTCTGCACAGAATCGATGAGCGAAAGCATATATTCCCGTGTCTCCGAATATTCCGGGGCATCATACACATTGTGCATCTCCATAGGGTCTTTCGTCTCGTCGTAGAGTTCCCAACAGTCGATGTCGTTGTAGAAGTGTATGAGTTTGAAGTCTTTAGTGCGTATGCCGTAGTGACGTTTCACCGAGTGTTCGGCGGGGTATTCATAATAGTGGTAATATACCGCCTCGCGCCAGTCCGTCGGGGTTGCGCCGTCGTTCTCTATGACCGGACGAAGCGAAACTCCCTGAATATCAGATGGTATCTCCACGCCGGCATAGTCGAGGAAAGTCGGTGCGAAATCGACATTCATACAGAGCGCGTCGGAAACTGTCCCAGCCTTTATTGCCTTTGGATAACGAACCAGAAGCGGCATCCTCTGACACTCCTCATACATAAAGCGTTTGTCAAACCACCCGTGCTCGCCGAGGAAAAATCCCTGGTCGGAGGTGTAAACCACGATAGTATTGTCCAGTTCACCCGTCATTTCGAGATAGTCCAACACACGACCGATGCTTTCGTCCACCGAAAGGACAGTCGCAAGATAATCCCTCATATACTGCTGGTATTTCCAGCGGACGAGCTCCTGCCCTTTAAGACGGCCGCTACGGTACTCCGCGATACGTCCGGCATAGACCAAATCCCATTTGTGCTGCGCCTCCTCAGGCATACGGAAATAGACCTTCGAGAGACGGTTGTCCGGATTGGCGAGCATTTCCTCCCTTGTCATCAGTTTGAGATCCCAATCCTCTGTGAAAGTCTTTTCAAGACTCATATCCTGCTCTGCAGCAGCGGGGCAACGGCCTGAATAGTCGTCGAAAAGGTTTTCCGGTTCCGGGAATAAACTGTCGTTAAATTCGCCGAGATGCTCCGGGGCCGGCATCCAGTTTCGGTGCGGAGCCTTGTGATGGAACATCAGACAGAATGGCTTGAGAGGGGCGGATTTGCCTCCCGAGGCGGCCTGCGATTGGAGTGCGGCAGCGCGACGGTTTTCAAGATAGGAGAGAACCTTTCCGGTGATGACATCGCTGACATAGCCTTGCTCGGTGATTTCCTTGCCCATTTCCCAGAACCCCGGATTGTAGTAGTCTCCCTGTTCTTCCTGTCCGGAGAGAACGCTCCAAAAGTCAAAGCCCTGAGGCTCTGAAATCAGATGCCACTTTCCAATCATAGCCGTTTCGTAACCTGCGCTCTGGAGAAGTTTTGGGAAAGTCTGCTGGTCTCCATTGAAACGGGACGCATTGTCTGTGAATCCGTTCTCGTGGCTAAACTTGCCGGTGAGAATGCAGGCACGGGATGGGCCCGAAAGGGCATTAGTCGCGTAGCAGTTCTCAAAACGCATTCCCTCACGAGCGAGACGGTCCATATTCGGAGTCTCAATCAGACGCCCGCCGTAGCAGGACATAGCCTGAGTCGTGTGGTCGTCAGTCATTATAAAGAGGATGTTCGGCTGACTTTTTTCCTGTTCCTTCTGAGCGCAGGAGGCAAGAGCCGCAGCTGCAAGAGGAAGCGCCAAAAGACGGGATGAATCCATATTTCCTAAAGTTTATAACCCAATTTCACTTTCTTTCCCTTTCCGACCTTCACCTCAAGTGACATTCCGCTGTTGCTGAAGCCCCGGTCGGTGAATTTTGCGGAAATATTCTCATATCCGGCATCCTGTTTCGGATGGATGACGGTGATAAAGCGCAGCGGCTCGTTTCCCGATTTTTTCGCATTGAAAGATGCGTGGATTCGCTTCACCTTTTTCATATATGCCGGAGACTGCCATCCCTCATCCTTTTTCATACTCATACCTTCCGGTCCGAAACAACGGAACATAAAATTGCTGTCGCCTTCAAATTCGGAATAGAATGTCATATCCTCACGGCTGTTCGGAACTTTGCCCTTAGGCATCTGCCAGTTGAGATTAACCCATCCCTTTTTCTGTCCCACAGCCTCATCGACTATGACGAAATATTCATTATTGACGAAGAAAATCGAACGACGGTGAGTGAGTCCGGGATAGCTCGGATGTTCGGTCACGAGAATCTGCACATCGCCCTCCGGCTGCCAAAGGAGAGTTTCGGAAGCAACCTTGTCCACATCCTTTCCGTCCATTGTGAGTGTGTTGTGATGGGCAGAGGCACGGAACCACCTTCTCCAATCCATCACCTCGGGGTCTTTGCCCTCATAGACGTATGAACCCGAATCCTGGAAGAGACATTTGCCGTTGTACCAGAGTTCGAATGTTCCGAAATCCGGCTGCGCGTGCCACTCCCCAGCAGGACCGGCCTTCACATCCATCTGAACGGCGTCGCTGCCCCATCCGCTGCGGAAAACATAGAATCCGGAGTCGTTGAATCCCTTGGAAAGCCAGTCCGGCTGAGTGCCTTCGGCTCCATCGCTTGCGAACCATTTGATAAACTGATTGTCCGGGAACACCTCTGTCCACTGCTTGAAATGTTTGGCCATTTCACGTTTGTCGCAGAGTTTCGCGTCGCTGAAGCAAGGATTGGTGCAGTCCGGGAACATTATGTTGAGATACCACATCACAAGGCTCTCCACTGCGTCCTGGTAGGACTGAGGGAAGTCGCTCCTGAAGCCGTTGAGGTCGGCGACACGCAGGGACTTGAGGAAAATCTCGATGACTGCGAGGTGGTAGTGAGGGTCAAGTTCGAAATGTCCGCCGTCGGGAAGGACCTGGATTTTCACCTCCTTGTTGAGTATGTCCACTCCGCTCTGTCTCCAAAGTTCGGCATCCTTGAATTCGGGGAAGAAAGAACCTGCGTAGAGCATCCTCTGAGCCTCGAAAAGAAGGTGGTTGCCCTGTTTGGACCAGTTACCCATAATGTGGGTGGCGTGGCGGTGGTAGTTCACGAGAAATTCCGTGAGGAACTCCGGCGTGAATGAAGGAGAATCGACAAAAAGCTGGAACTGAAGGCATTGGTCCTGAAGACGATGGCTCACTTCGAGGGGCCTCCAGGCATAGCGTGCGTTCTCGGCATCGGCTTTGAGCTGTGAGTCTTGAGTGATTTCATATTCCTTTTTGCTGATTTTTACATAAGGGTTCTTGCGAATCCAGTCCACATACTGGGCTGTCCACTCCTTCGCATACTTTTCGTCGCCGCTCACTCTGTAGGCATATCCCATAGGAGTGAACCATTTGTGGCGGTGGAGTTGCCAACGGAGTTCGTTGTCCTGCACCGGCCAGTATCTCCAGTCGATGTCCTCTCCGTAGTTGAAAGAAGGCTGGTAGCCCTTGTGAACAAAGAATGTGTGCTGTAGGGCGTCGTCTGCCCATTTCTGCTGTTCTTTGTTGATTTTCACTTTTTTGACGTTCCGGATTTCCGGAGTGCATATTCCTTTCCGACTGCGGTAGTATTCGAGAAGGTCCGCAGCCGCAGCCGCATCGTCTCCTCCCTCGTGCGCAGCCTTGACTTTTTCAAGTCCCGGACGCGTCAAATCCAACAAATCAAAAACCTCTGTACGAAGTTCCTGTGCCCCGAGATTCCCGCAAAAGAGGAAAATTCCCAAAGCCATCATTATTTTATTGACTCTCATCATATTATAATTATACATCAAATCATTGATACAAAATAACCATTCGACAGATACTCAAGATTTCATCAAACCATCCAACGAAACAGACCACCTTTTATTCGCCCATATAACGTTTAATAGATTCAAGATAGTAGTAGTCCGCATAATTGAGCGGCACATCAATCTCCGACCCGTGAGCCAGCGAACCTGTCGAATGTTTCAGGATAAAGCCGCAGTTAGTGCCCGGCTCCGCAAGATACTCCGGAGAAGAAAGGCTGCGGAGAATGCTCTCGGCGTAGTTGAAATACTTCTGACTATCAGGCAGATAGCCGCAAAGCTCGAAGAGTGCGGAAGAAGTCACCGCAGCTGCGGAAGCATCACGAGGAGTTGTCGGAAGATTCGGTGCATCATAGTCCCAAAGAGGAATGTGGTCTTCGGTCTTGACGCGGGAGATTATCATATCCGCAATCTTCTGCGCAAACTCAAGATACTTCTTGTCTCCCGTCTCGCGGTAGCAGACAGTATAGCCATAGACGCCCCAAGCCTGTCCACGTGCCCAGGCAGACTCGTCGCTGCGGCCCTGGAAAGTCTGGCGTGTCTCGATGCTGCCGTCAGGATTGTAGCTTACGACGTGATAGCTGGTCATATCCGGACGGAAATGGCAGGCCATTGTCTTGTCGGCGTGACGGATTGCGATGTCTTTATATTTATTGTCACCGGTGAGTTTGCTCGCCTGAAAAAGAAGTTCGAGATTCATCATATTGTCAATAATGACAGGGAAATTCCACGGGCCGAAATCCCAGGAACGGATTGCCCCGATTTCAGGATTGAAACGCGAAGCGAGATTGTCCGCCGTGCGGATGATGACGGTTTTGAGACTGTCGTTCGGGCAAAGACGGAGGGCATTGCCGTAGCTGCAACCGACCATAAATCCGAGGTCGTGTGTGCCGGTGTAGAATGTTGCCGGGAGCATCTTGTTTGTGTAGTCCACAGCGTCAGCCAAGAGCCTTTCGTCTCCGGTCAGCTCATAAGCGAGCCATAGAGAACCGGGGAAAAAGCCGCTTGTCCAATCGTAAACATCGCAGGTTCTGAGTTTTCCGAGTTTGTCTGCCGAAGGCTGCGGGCGAAGTGAATCCACTTTCGCATAGACAGACGGGCCGATTTGTTCTGCAAGGAATTCGATGTCCCAGCCGGACCAGACTGAACGCGGGAAACGTCCGCTGTCACGAAGTGTGTCCGCAGTGGAAAGAAGTTGCCCAGTGGAACTCTCCAATGCAGTGCCAACCCACTCCGGGCTTTTGTTGTTACAAGAAATCACAAGCGCTGCTACTGCACAGGCAATGGAAGTAAAATGTCTGAAAGTCATATTTAAACTGTTTTAGCGTTTAATGGGCAAATCCCGAGGGTGGCGCCAGGGCGAACTCAAGTCAGTTTCCTGTGGCGAGAAACTGCGGGAATTAACCGTATGCAAAATTAGTCCATTATCTTCCCGTCTTCGCTCAGTTTTGTCGCAAGTTTGAGAATAACTGTGGAAACTACCCTAATTTTGTGCAGAAAAGTGCAAGAATTTTTCACAAACACCGACTTGTTGGAAAATTTTAGCATATTTTTCAACAAAAATGCAAGTTCTTGAAACAACGTGGCACAAGATGAAACAAAGCCGACATTCAGACCGGAGAAGATGATGTAATTTTGCATCAGTAAAAAACCACCAAACACTGGGCTAAATGAAAAAATATCTTTTAATCACAGTTGCACTTATCGCGGCATTCAGCTGCAGCAAAGAAATTCTCTCCGAACAACCTGTCGGAGACATAAATCTCAAACCCACACCCCCTCAGGGAGAAGTCATCGGAGAGGTTAATGAGCCTTTCGCATTTCTCAATCTGGACTATCCCGGACTTGAAAAAGTCAAAGAATTCAACGAAAAGGGCGACCTCTACAATGCGCTGACCTCCCTTGTGGACTATTGGCGTACACGTCCGGTCTACAACCCCGAGGCAAATGTCCTTTCGCCTTCGGCAACTGCAAGTGAGCAGAATATCGCTGACCAGGCCACAGCAGAAGCCGGTTGGAGGTTCAATGTGGCTGTTTACGCTGAAGAGTCCGGCACAGTCGGACAGGAAAAATATTGGTCATTCGCAGCAGAAGACGGAAGCATTGATTGGAATATGGTCCCCGCAGGGCTTGAAGAAGAAAAGGAATTTCTCGCCCAGAAGCACCGTCTCCAGTGGATGCTCCCTCAGGCAAAAACATACGCAGTCACAAAAGACGAGAAATACTTCAAAGCATGGTTTGAGGCTTGGAAGTCCTACAACATCGCCTTCCCTGTCCCGGCGGGGAAAACCGATGCGACTCCTTGGTCCGGACTTCAGCCTTGTTGCAGGATGAACGACCTGATGGCAGCACTTCCCTACTATGCCCAATCTCCAAGCCTGACTCCGAATGAGCTTATCTTTGTACTCAGGACCATCTACCAGCACATCGAATCCATCCGCATCAACCGCTGGGCAGATCAAACTGCCAACATCAGCCTCACCCAAGAGCAGGCCATTGTGAGCGCAGGAATACTCTTCCCCGAATTCACAAAAGCAGAGGAATGGCTCAAGGAAGGCGGAGCAGCGCTGGCAGCTCAGTTAAAAAGCCAGTTCAACGAAGACGGAGTGCATAATGAGTTTGACATCAGCTACCACCTCGGAGTAGTTGCCGACTTCATATCAATATATAAGACTGCACAGATGAACGCTCGCGAGAGTGAACTTCCTGCCGACTACAAGGAATGCCTCCGCAAGGCCGCAGGATTCATAAAGGACGTAATTTATCCGAACTACTCGACCGACAATTTCAATGACACACGTTCCAAGAGGATGACCAAGAGCGTACTCCTTAAGAACCTGAAGAAATATTCCGAAATGTTCCCGGAAGACGAGCAGATGAAATGGATGGCGACCGAAGGCAAATTTGGAACAAAACCTTCCGCAACACTCGTAACCTACCCTGTCACAGGCTATTATATGATGCGTAACGGTTGGACAGCAAACTCCACAATGCTTGTCCATAAAAACAATTACGACACAGGATGGAAATGGCACAACCAGAGCGACAACGGAACAATCGGACTCTATGTGAACGGCCGCCGCTTCCTTCCGGATGCAGGTTGCTACACCTACAATGACGGAAGCGACCGCCGCACGTACGCGTCAACCGAGATGCACAATGTCGTGACAAAAACAGTGGAGAAGGTACGCAAAAGCTATGAAAAGCGCGAAGGCAAGATGCTTCTCGCGGAGAATACCACCGGCTACGATGTTCTCGTCACGGAGAATCCGGCCTACAGCGACCTGACAATCCGCCGTGCAATCTTCTTCGTAGACAATAGCTATTATGTGATAGTTGACGAAGCCTACGGAGACTGCGCAGACACACAGCTCAACCTCAACTTCAAACTTTGGGGAGGAGAGAAAGATGACGAGTCCGGCAAGGCCTACACAGCCACAAAAGCAGAGGAGGAAAATAGGTCCTTCAGTGCAAAATCCCTCTTTACCGACGGCAACAACCTCATAATCAAGAGTTTCTCAGAAACCGACGACAACCTCACGACAGAGACAGGCACCGGATATTTCTCTAACGAAATTGACACCAAGGTGCAGAGAGTATGGTTCCGGCTCAATGTTGACAAAAAAGCCGACAAGGCAGTCCGCTTCATATCAGTCCTCGTGCCATTCAGCGGCACAGAGCCGAAAATCGAGGCTGAATTTACTGACAACACCGAAGATTCGGCCGGAACATTCCATCCTGAAGGCGTTTCGCTCAAAGTCAGCGTGAACGGCAGCCCGCAGAGCCTCAGCTACCGCCTGAAATAAGTTGCGACAGAATATATATATAAACAACATAGAAACATAACAACAGACAAGATGTCAAGAACAATAACCAGAAAAGCCATAGCGGCACTCGTTGCGCTGACGGCAATTATCGTCTCAGTCTCCTCTTGCAAAGCGGAACTGACCGACACGGGGGCATTTGCGCTCCACTACCCGGGCATCACCGACATAGGGCCGTCCACCAATATGGACATCACCCCGACCTGGCACGGCGGGACCCCGGAAAGTTTCGAAATTTTCAGCGTCAAACGCGAAGGCGAGGCTGTGACAGCAGAGTGTTTCTCCATTGACCCAACAACCGGAGTCTTCAGCATCCGCAAAAGCGACAATCTTCCTGTGGGAAAATACCGTATTGGCATCGCCTGCAAAGTGGGCGGAGAACGCCACGAATTTGCGGAGGCCATCACAGTGAATATGATGCCTGCCATCCCGGAGGGAATCAAAGTCTCGCCTGACAAAATTACAATTCTTCTCAGTCAGGTGACAAACGTAGGTTCAGACGAGGAACTCCCGACTGCACAAATCACAACCGAGGGCGAGCACATCTCAATCCGCAACTACCTCATCAGCGGAGTGCGCCGCGACGGAAAAGCTCTCGCGAACTGGGACGGACTTTTCAGCGTTGACAAGAGTGGCAAATTCAGCATACTCAAAAACAATAAGTTCAATGCCGGAGTCTATGTGATTGATTTCAAGCTCACTACAATGGTATTCGGAGCAGATTCGGAAGAAGGCCTGTTCAGTGACGCCCTCACTGTGGAAGTCGCATCCGCTCCTATATCCCTTGTCTATAATCCTTCTGCTGCAAAAGTGGAAGCCGGCGAAAGCTACACCTCCCCCGTTCCGGAGTTTATCGGCTCTGTGACAGGACTTGAGTTCAGCATAAAGAAAGTCATTCCGGAGAGCGACAAATTCAGCATCGACAAGACAAGCGGTGTCATCACCCTCGCAAAGGGACACGAATATGCAATCGGAGACGAAATAGTGCTCTCTGTCAGCGCAAAGAACAACTACGGAGAAAGAGACTTCGACCAGGTGCTCCGCATCGGAATTGTCGAATACATCGCTCCGATTACCCTCCTCGCCTACAACGACACCACCGTCTGGGAAGGAACCAAGGTCAATCTCAAACCTGCCCAACGCGATGGAGATGAGGTAACCTACTCCTTCGAGGAACTCCCTGACGCGCTTAAAGAACTCACTATCGACGAACTCAACGGAACGATTTCGGTGCCTAAGAAAAACAAAATCGCACAAGGAGAATACAGTTTCAAGGTCAAGGCACAGAACCCTAAGGGCTCGCTCAGCGCCACAGTCAAGTGGAATACAATCGAAAACCCTTATGCGTTCACCTTCGTCCGCTGGGGCAATAACCTCGGTCTCAATCCTATTCAGGACTACGCCGACCAGTTCAGAGTTTCAACCACTGAGCCGGCTACAGTTTCGGTGATTGAGTCTGACATCAAGGAAGGAATTGAAGCCCTTTATGAAATCAAGGGCGGAAGCAACACAAAATGTGTGAGCATCGATCCAAAGACCGGAAAACTCACCACTGACCCTTCTGTATTTGGCGGCGAGATTGCTCAAATGCGTGCCCATTTCGTATTCGTGAACATAAAGACAGGAGTCGGGACATCGGGAGAGACTGTGATGAAGATTCCTGTATTCTTCGACTTCAATGCTCCGAGAACAGAAGGAGGCTACAGCATCCAATACAATCCGTTCGCTGTCCGCTGCAACCCTAAGACCGGAACGACATCTGTTCCTCCGACAATTCTGAAGAACAATATTGTCGTCAGGGGCGAAGAACTGAAAAACATTACGATGGACTTCAGACGCGACTTCAACTATTGGAATATCAATGGTCATGAGAAACATTTGAATGGTGCCGCCGCAAAAGGGGATAATACAAAATTCCTTTCACGTGTTTGGGCTGCCTATTGCCAAGCTTGTGGATTCTTCTACGATTCTGAAGCCGGTTCAAGAAAGGCTGTTTCTTATTACGAAAATTATGAAAAGAATACAAATGGCAAAGGAGATTTGAATAAAGCCGCAGGATATATACGAGGAGAAGATTTGGCATTGCGTATCAATCCGGAAAAGTTCATGGATGAATATGGCTATGCAAACGGAATCTTCACAGGACAGGTTACACTCGGTTTAGACGGTAAAGACCCACAAACGGCAAGCAACCCATACAGACTCTTTCCACTCTTCGTGTGGTTCGACACTAACTTCCAATAATCAGCAAGTTCAATGAAAATGAAAAATATAAAGAACATATTGCTCTGCACAGCCGCAACACTGCTCTGCATCACGGCATACTCACAGGAGAGAATCAAGGTCAGAGGAACGGTGGTTGACGAAAACGGCGACCCGCTCATCGCTGCGGGCGTTTCCCAGAGCGGCACCGACAACGGAACAGTCACCGACGCCGACGGAAAGTATGTCATCAGCGTACCTTCCGACGCAAGTCTGAGTTTCAGTTACATCAGCTACATCACCCAGGAAGTCGCAGTGGGCGGAAGGTCTGTCGTGGACATCAAACTCCGTCCGGACAACACCCAACTTGAAGAAGTCGTGGTCATCGGCTACGGCACAGTGAAGAAAAGCGACCTCACCGGTTCAGTTTCATCCATCAGTGACAAGGCTCTCAAGGATTTCAAGACAAGTTCCGTGGTGGAAGCCCTCGGAGGCCAGATTGCCGGTGTGAACATCACTGCATCGGACGGAACTCCGGGCGCGGGATATGACATCAAAATCCGTGGTGTCGGAACAGTAAACGGTGACTCAGCACCTCTTTTCATAGTTGACGGATTTGAAGTTTCCAGCATCGACTTCCTTGCAAGCCAGGACATACAGTCCATCGACGTGCTCAAAGACGCATCCGCAGCCGCAATCTACGGTGCCCGTGCAGCCAACGGAGTCGTGCTCGTGACCACAAAATCGGGTAAAGAAGGCCTGCCGCAGATTTCCTACAACGGCTCCGCGAGCTACCGCCAACTCTCTAAAAGACTCGAAACCATCAGCGCCTACGATTTCGTGAGCCTCCAGCTCGAAACCAACCCTTCGAAATATGGAGACACATATTTCAAGAGCGGAAACGACGAAAATGGGGTTCCATATAAATATCAGAGTCTCGAAGACTACCGCGACTTCCCAGACGCGATTGACTGGCAAAAAGAAGCATTCCGTCCGACTTGGTCACAAAACCACGACATCAGCGTCCGCGGAGGCACGAAAGCGTCGCAATACACGCTCTCATATTCCTATTTCGACGAAGACGGTATTTTCGTCAACAGCGGCTACAAAAAGCACAATGCCAGAGTGAAAATCCGCCAGGAAATCACCAATTGGCTCATTGTCGACGGCTCCCTCAACTACACCAACTCCACCAAGACAGGAGCCGGCACGGGAGGCATCCAACTTGCAAACCTCATCGCCTACCGCCCTGTAGGAGGCCTCAAAGTGAGCCAGTACGACCTTCGCCACTTGATGTACGACCCGACAGCTGCGGAAGAGTCCAATTTCGACTCCAACCGAATCAACCCGATAATCCAGGCTGAGTCTGTGGACAGCTCCACAAAACAGGAGCAGTGGATTGGTAATGTGGCAGCGACAATCAAATTCAACAAACACCTCTCATTCAAGAGCGCAGCCACCTACAACACCAACTACCAGAGGCGCGACAACTTCTACCACGAGACCACCAGCAACGCCTACCGCGCAGGAGGTCCGTTCGGAGAAACCACTATGGCGAGGAACAAACGCTGGCAAATCAGCAACACCCTCACCTACCAGAACCGCTTCAAGAAAAAGCACAACGTGAATCTCATGCTCGGTCAGGAGACCGCAGCAACGGGCTACGAGTCGCTCCTCGGACAGTCAAAAGACTTCCCATTCGAGAACTTCGGCACCGACAACCTCGGCTTGGGAGCCACACCTTCAAAGGTAAACAGCAGTCGTACCGAAAGTATGCGCCTTTCCTTCTTCGCAAGAGGCTTCTACAGCTATGACGACCGCTATATGCTCACCGCGACATTCCGCGCCGACGCATCCACAGTCTTCTCACCAAAGCACAAATGGGGATTCTTCCCGTCATTCGCCGCTTCGTGGAATATGAAGAACGAGGCCTGGCTCAAGGACGTCGACCCAATCTCCATAATGAAACTCAGGGCAGGATGGGGAACGGTAGGAAACGACCGCATCACCAACTACCTCTCCATTGACCTCTACACCGACAGCAAAATCGGAATGGGAACGACCACCTACACCGCCCTCACTCCGAAACAGATTGCCAATTACGACCTCCGCTGGGAAGGTTCGATGACAACAAACATAGGTCTCGACCTCGGATTCTTCGACAACCGTCTCAACATCACTCTCGACGGCTTTGTGAAAGATACCAAAGACCTTCTCATCCAACAGAAACTCGCCTATGTCACCGGTTTCAGCAGCCAGTGGCAGAATGTCGGTAAAATCCGCAACGCCGGAGTGGAACTGAGCATCAGCAGCATCAACTTCTCCCGTCGCAACTTCTCCTGGTCCACGGATTTCAACCTTTCGTTCATCAAAAACACGCTCGTATCCCTCCAGGACGGCACTGACTACATCGCCCGGAAGTCCGGATTCAACAGCAACTTCACCCAGGACGACTACATCTCCTACGTCGGCTCCTCACTCGGAGATATGTACGGATATGTATTCGACGGCGTCTATCAATACTCCGACTTCAATATGCTCCCGGACGGCACGCTCCAGCTCAAAGAGGGCGTTGTGGACCTCAGCCCGAGAGGATATGCCCCGGTGCCGGGAATGACGAAGTATAAGGACATAAACGGAGACGGCAAAATCACCCCGGACGACAGGACCAGCATAGGAAACGGCTACCCGGACTTCTACGGAGGTATCACCAACCGCTTCCAGTTCTACGGAGTCGACTTCAGTTTCCTCCTCCAGTTCAGCGCAGGCAACGATGTCTACAACGCAATGAGGGTATTCCTCACCCAGAGCCGTAACGAGCGCACGAATATGCTCGCGGAAGTGGGCGACAGATGGAAACCGTCAAACGCATCGAACAAAGTTCCGTCCGCAACGGGATATATTCCTTATGACATCAGCTCCCGTTTCATTGAGGACGCATCATTCCTTCGTCTGAAGAACATCACCCTCGGCTACACCCTTCCGGAAAAATGGACGAGGAAGATATGGGTCAACAAATTGAGATTATATGTTTCCGCCCAGAATCTGTTCTGCCTGACGAAATATAGCGGATTCGACCCTGAAGTGAGTATGCTCAGCAGCCCTCTCACCCCGGGCTTCGACTGGGGAGCCTACCCTAAGAGCCGTGTGTTCACGATGGGACTTGACATTCAGTTCTAATGATTTCGGAGACAATGATTATGAAAAAGACAATTAAATATATGGCGGCTCTTGCCGCAATCCTATGCTCAGTTTCCTGCTCCCTCGACGAGAAGAGCTTCACGGAAATCGAAAAGGACGAGTATATGAATTCTCCCCAAGAGGCTCAGAATGTGCTCCTCGGAGTTTATAGAAATCTCCAGGAAGACGCGATGTATGGAATGAACCTCTCACTCTATTTCACCCTCGGAACAGATGAGGCGAAGGTGGAGGGAAGCACCCCTAACTCTTGGAGAGACCTGCCTTCCAACACATTCTCAACCTCCAACAGCTATGTGGAGAATAGCTGGAAGGCACTCTACAACGCTGTTTACGATGCCAATGACTTCATCGAACGCCTCTCACGAAAAGTCAAAACTTGGGAAGACAGCCAGAAAACCCTCGCCGCCATCTATATGGCGGAGGCACGCACGCTCCGCGCATTCTACTATTTCGAGCTCGTGAGGTGGTTTGGCAATCCGGTGTTGATGGAGAACACGGCGCAGTCCAACATTCACCCGTCGCAGTTCACCCAAGCGGGACCTGAGAAAATCTACGAATTCATCGAGCAGGACCTCAAATATGCTGCGGAAGTTCTTCCTTGGGCCGTGGACGATGTCTACAGGACAGACTCACAATACAGAGTCTCCAAAGGCACTGCACTCGGGCTTCTGGCGAAAGTCTATGCGACTTGGGCCGGCTACCCTGTGCACGATGAAAGCAAATGGCAACTGGCTGCCAACACTGCAAAGATTGTTGTGGAGTCCGGCAAGCACAGGCTTCTCGACGATTATGAGCAGCTTTGGAAAAACACCTGCAACAATGTCTGGGACCCGTCAGAAAGCCTTTTTGAAGTTTCATTCTACACTCCGACCATCAGCGGCAACGACCCTATCGGAAGAATCGGGAAATGGAACGGCGTCACAGCAACAGACGGAGCCGGAGATTATATCCGCATCGCAGCCAACTGGAAAGCGCTCCCGACCTTCGCATATCAATGGAAAAAGAACGAAACTGAGGACAAGCGTTGGGCACTGTCTTTCGCCGACTACAAATACACCGCAAACGGAAAAACGGCTCTTGGAACCTACACTCCGACAGGTTCATCCACAACGCAGGACCTCACTCTTGAGTTCGCCATCGCCGACGATGCCAAACCGGATTGGAGAAAGCCGTTCAACAACACTCTTTCGCCTGCGAAATGGGATTTGGCAAAATATGTAAAGGAACAGCTCAAGGACGCCAACTATTCCAATGTGAACTGGTATCTCCTGCGCTACTCCGATGTGCTCCTGCTCTATGCTGAGGCCCTCAACGAGTGGCACAAGGCTCCAACAACAGACGCCTATGCGGCAATCAACATAGTGCGTCGTCGTGGCTACGGTCTCCCTACGGGCACAGCTTCCGCAACAGCAGATCTCGCCACCGGCTTGAGTTATGAGCAGTTCCAGCAGGCAGTGCGTGACGAACGTGCCCACGAGCTCGCTTTCGAGGGACACCGCAGACAAGATCTCGTCCGCTGGGGCATCTACTACGAGACCATCCGCGAGACTGCAGCAAAGTGCTCCGAGTGGCACGAGCAGATGCCGTCGCTCTACATCATCGCCGACTACACAGTGAAGGGCCGCCACGAAGTGCTGCCAATCCCTCAGCGCGACTTGGATATGATGAAGCAGTGCACGCAGAACGAAGGCTGGAAATAGCGGCGGGGCGAAGAAACGGCGGTCTGCTGCGTTGGATGGTTTGATGAAATCCTCACAACCGACAGGTTGCTGCGGTTTCATCTTCACCATCCGCCTTGCATCCCATCCGTTTCTTCATCCCCGCCCTCTCAGCGATTTGAGAAAGACTGATTTGAATAATTAAAACACTACTAAAAGAATAACTATTAGAGACTAATTTGAATAATTAAAACACTAAAAAAATAACTATTATGGAAACCACAAAATTTTATGCCCCCCCCAAGGTGGATATGATTGCCCTTAACACAGAACAGGGCTTCGCACAAAGTTTTACATCGAAAAATGAGGTTTATAACATCTTCAATAACGACGATTCCGGTGTTGACTGGAAATAAAACGAGAGAATTATGAAAAAGTATTTCGCTCTGCTTCTGGCTCTTGTCATGTCCCTGAGCCTGTTTGCCTGCGGCAAGAAGGAAGACGGCGGCACC
>OQWM01000924.1_pt1 | contig 19838 bp, 16 predicted proteins | sample 1691531 | NCBI WGS metagenome assembly OQWM01 (sample SAMN03418257, study PRJEB22391) | human gut metagenome | biome: human-gut; feature: organic feature; material: feces | host: Homo sapiens | place: Tanzania | collected 2013-01
TCCGAAACAAAACCCAACGTACATTTAGTACGTGATTTTGGAGCGGATGGGTGTTAACACGGTTATTCGCTATTTAGCGCGTTTTTACTTGCAGTCTTTGCAATCCATTTCTTTGCCGCTCTTTGCGCGGGATTTTGTCGTCTTGGTGGATTTGGGTTCTGCGCAATGGCAGTTTTCGGTTTTCTTGGTTTGCTTCGTAGCAGTCTTTGCCATAAAAATTTTCTCCTTTTCGGCATTTGCCGTATTGAATTTTGCTCCGTTGTCGGATTGATTGTATTATGGCGAAAACATACGCTTTATATACTCTTGCGTTGAAAAAAAATTGTGGTATAATATGGATATGGTAAACATAGGAAACAGTTGGGATTCTATCCTGAAAGAAGATTTTGAAAGCGAAAACTACCAGAACTTGCGCAAGTTTCTGGCGCAGGAATATCGCACGCGCGTGATATACCCCGATATGCACGACATTTTCAACGCACTCAAATACACGCCGTACGAAAACGTCAAAGCGGTTATTCTCGGGCAAGACCCCTATCACGGCGCGGGACAGGCTCACGGCATGTGCTTTTCGGTGAAACCCGACGTCCCTGCTCCGCCGTCTCTTGTCAACATATTCAAAGAAATCGAGACCGACGTGGGCGTGAAAAACAAATCTCCGTATCTCGTTCCGTGGGCAAAGCAAGGCGTTCTTCTTCTCAACACGGTGCTTACGGTGCGCGAAGGGCAACCCAACTCGCACAAGGACAAAGGATGGGAAGTGCTGACGGACAGCATAATACGAAAACTCAACGCAAGAAAAGAGCCTATCGTGTTTATGTTGTGGGGCGGAAACGCGCGCTCCAAGAAGTCGCTCATCACTTCTTCTCAACACCTGATTCTCGAATGTCCGCACCCGTCTCCGCTGTCGGCGTACGCAGGCTTTTTCGGATGCAAGCACTTCTCGAAATGCAACGCGTTTTTGAAAGCGCACGGAGAAGAACCTATAGACTGGCGAACGGACGTATAACCGCCTGTCTCAATCAAAAAAATAAATATTGTAGGAAGGATAAACCATGAACATCGAAAGAATCAACGAACTTGCTCGCAAGGCAAAAACCGTCGGACTTACGGAAGAAGAAAAACAAGAGCAGGCAAAACTGCGCAAAGAATATATCGCAAGCGTCGTGGGAGATTTGAGAAATCAACTTGACAACACCTACGTTCTCGACGAAAACGAAAACAAAGTGAAAATCACCGCGTACAACTCCAAAGAGAAAGAAAAAGAAGCGGAAAATCAAGACGAAAAATAATCGAATTTCACAGCATATTTCATTCTCGTTTTTCGCAATCGGATTTGCGAAATTTTGACTTGTAAAACTACGACGATTGTTTTATAATATAAACCTAATAAACACCAAGGAGTTTTTCTCTATGGAAAGATTTTACACCGTCGACATCGACGGATACAAAGAAGATTTGCCTATACTTCCCCTGCCAAACGGCATAAGCATCTGTTTTTTCAACCTGCACGGCAACGTTGAACTGACCGAGCATTGCGGAAAGGAACTTGCAAAACTTCTCGGCGGATGCGACGTTGTGCTTACGGCAGAATCAAAAGGACTTCAACTGAGCCACGTCATCGCACGCGAACTCGGACAGAAATATTACGCGGTGTGCCGCAAAAGCAAGAAACTGTATATGCAAGACGGCATCGAGGCAACCGTGCAATCCATAACGACGGGCGGAGAGCAAACGCTGTATCTGTCAAAGCACGACGCAAACCTTCTCAAAGGCAAAAAAGTGGCAATCGTCGACGACGTGGTATCAACGGGCGGAAGCCTTCGCGGACTTGAAAAAATCGTCAATCTCGCAGGCGGCGAAATTTATAAAAAGGCTTTCGTGCTTGCAGAAGGCGACGCGGCAAACCGCGACGATATAGTGTATCTTGCAAAGATTCCTATCATCACGGACTAAAACCAAAACGAATATAAATTGCAAAATCGGCATTTAACGATGCCGATTTGTATTGTTAAACGCTAAATTCAGCAACAAGGTGCTTATGCTCGAACTGTTGATGCCTGCAGGCAATCTCAAAAAACTAAAAACCGCTTTTCACTTCGGCGCAGACGCCGTCTATATCGGCGGAAAGGCTTTTTCTTTGCGCGCATTTGCGGACAATTTCACAAACGAAGAGATCGTAGATGCGACGAATTACGCTCACTCGCTCGGCAAAAAAGTGTACGTCACCGTAAACATTTTTGCAAGGAACGCCGACCTTGAAAACGCAAAATCATACTTTGAGTTTTTGCAAAGCGCAAACGTTGACGCGGTGCTTATCTCTGACATAGGCCTTGTGTCTCTTTGCAAAGAAGTTGCGCCGAATCTTACCGTTCACCTTTCGACGCAGGCAAACACGACAAATCTCCTTGCCGTGAAATTCTGGCAGTCAATGGGCGTAAAGCGCGTCGTGCTTGCACGAGAGTTGTCTTTGGACGAAGTGCTTGAAATTCACAACGCCGTGCCGAATATGGAACTGGAAGCGTTCGTGCACGGGGCAATGTGCATGAGTTATTCGGGAAGATGTCTTCTCTCCACTTACTTTGCAAATCGCTCGGCAAATCGCGGCGCATGCATACAACCTTGCAGATGGGGATACCGCATAACAGAGACCGAACGCCACGCATCGAAGCCGCTCGATGTAGAACAGGACGAGCGCATAACATACTTCATGAACAGTCGCGACTTGCGTCTTTTGCGCCATATTCCCGAAATCGCAAACTCGGGCATCGTATCATTGAAAGTCGAAGGCAGAATGAAGAGCGAGTTTTACGTCGCAACTGTTGCAAACGCATACAGAAAAGCGATTGACGAATATCTTGCAACGGGAAAAATCGAACACGCCGACGAATACGACGCACTGCTCGAAACGGTTGCGCACCGCACCTACACCGACGCATACTTTGACGGCGACAATCTTGACACAGTGTGCCTTGACGAAGGGCAATCCCCCGAAAAATACGTATTCACCGCCGTCGTGCAGAACTGTGCAAACGGCGTTGCAACCGTCGAAATGCGCAACCGCTTCCGCACGGGTGACGTCGTGACCGTTCTGTCTCCAAATGTCGATATCGCTTACAAATCGTTCACGATAGGCGCAATCGTCGACACCGTTCAGAACGCCGTCACGGACGACGCAAAATACGTGCAGCGAATATATACTATAGATTGCCCGTACGCACTTGAACAAGGCGATATTCTTCTTATATAAAGCCTATTTTATAATATATATAATATCAATATTATCATTATCGAAAAAGTCGTGGAAAACCGACGTTGCAAATATAAAAGAATAAATTTTACAAAACGTTTTATGACACCAAAAAAGGCACGCAACCGCGTGCCTTTTTCATGTGTTTGCCGTTATACCGCGTCTGGTGTCGGCGGAGCGTCTGCGCCGACTGTCACATCGGCGTTATTTGCATTGTCTGCATTTTCCGCAGGCATCTCTTCATTGTTTCCGTCTTCGTTTGCACGATTGACACGGTCGCGTGCGATTTCGCTGCGATTGCGCGTCTTTTCGCCCATCTCTCTGCAAATGCCTGCCGCGATGATGAGCACGGAGCCGATTGCACCGAAGATGCAGAGCCAGTTGCGAAGTCCAACCACGTTGATGACCGCCATGAGAAGATTGTCACTGTCAACCCACGTTGCCTGCATGTAGCCGAGCATACCGTAAGGTGCGTTCATGGAGTAGAGATTGACTGCGAGATTGCCGTCGTCGTCGAAGCAAAGCCCGATATTGAGACCTGCACCGCCCGTTGCTTCTTTGACCACTACGTCGATAAGGTCTTTCTTAACGAGACCGCCGAGTGCGTCAACGAGAGTGGGAAGTTTTTCGATGAGTTGTTGTATTGCCGTCGTGATAACGTCGCCTGCAAGCGCATTGATGTTGACGGAAGCAATGGACATCGGATCACCGAGCATATCGAGAACGAGCCATTTCATCTGGCGTTTGGTCACGCCGTTTTCATACATCATCCAGCCGTCTTCGTTGAAGCCGTATTTGACGGTGATTTCGTTGCCGTTTTCGTCCATGAGTTTGCCGTCGTAAAGGAATTCACCGCCGTTTGCAACGAATTCAGCCACTTTTTCGGGATCGTAAAGTTGATACAGGCAGTTGCCGTCTTCGGTGAAACGAACTTCACCGGTTGCGTCGTTATAACCGCCTTGCGTGTATTCCCAACCGCCGTTGAGAATGAGACGAAGAACTACGGGGATAGTCATACGGCCGTTGACCTGTGCGTAGAGAAGAAGCGGATCGTCGAAGGTGTTGTATCCGTCGTGGTTGAAACTGTCGTAGTTTGCCTGGAACAACGCTTTGACTCTTGCGTCTTTGAAGCCGGTTTTGAGCATACCTTCGTAGTCGAAGTTGGAGTAGATATAGTCAACGAGCGAAAGTGCGAACGCACGTCGTTGCACGTTGTTCACGAAAGCGTAATCGTAGTCGTTGAGCACGTAGTTGGTGTATACGAAATTGTAGAGTTCGTATCTTCTGGGCGCATTCTTTTCAAGAACGTCTATGACTTGCGACTTGATAGTCTTTATATCGTAGTCGCGCATATACGCGTCGTAAACGTTTTGAATGTCCTGATTGTAATATTTGATGAACGTACCGTTGTTTTCTTCGCGCTTTGAGAGCGTCGTGTAGGAAAAATCGCCGTGGTCGGCAATACGGTTGCCGTCATAGTTGTTAAGGTTGCCGTTGAGCACGTTGTACATAATGAAGTCGCGCTCGAGTTTTGCGTTCTTTTCCGCTTGTTCCGCTCCCTTGTAGTACACGTCTTCGCAATAAAGCGTGTTTTGCGTTGCCTTTGCGATTACGTCGGGAACGATGTAAGTGAAAAGCAAGCCCATGCCCGTTGTCAAACACACGAACGCAATAAGAATTTTGACGGTTTGCGTTCTTATGCTATGCTTGCTCTTCTTTCTTTCGACGACGAGAACGACGGTCATGAACACGAGACCGAGAACTCCAGCGAAAATCGTGCCGACAAACGGCCACACTCCGTAGTACGGCAAAAGTTTGTAGCACTTAACACCGAGCACGAGAGATACGATGATTATCGGAAGATATGCGAGCAAATAGAGAACGACCGAAGCCACCGTGTAGATGACCGACGTCTTGAATTGTTCATTTTTGGTGCGGTCGCTGACGGGGAAAGACGGAATGCCGGTTTCGTCCGCTTTCGAAGAATATCCGTCGAGTTCCGTTTTTTCGACTATTTGTTCTTCGACTGCCGCTTCGTTTTCGATTGCCTGAACGTCTACGAGATGTTTCTTACTCATATTACAGCACCCCCTTATCCGTATTTTCTTGCACAGGCAAGGCTTCGTCTCCTATGGGAGCGTCCGCCGCCTGTTCGGATTGAGAATCGACGATGTTTTCTGTCGTTTCGTTTTCGGATGTCGCTATTTCGTCGGTTTGCGCGCCTTTTTTGGCTTTCTTTGCACGCGCTTTACGTTCTTTGACGACGAGTTGACCCGTTGCGTATTCGATTTCTTTCTCTTGAGCTACGAAACTCAAAGCGTAGAACAACACCACGATACCCGTAAAGAACAAAATCATATCACGCGTCGAGTAAATCGGATAAAATTCCGGTTTGTAGGAAAGATCCGCTTTGAGTTGTCTCACCGATGTGAGATCCGAAAGTCCGAGTGCGGACGGATAAGAGCCCGTACCGAGATTGTCGCCGATAAGAACCGAGCCTATCATTCCGCCGTATGCAACCGCTTCGTATTCCGCTCTCTGATATTGTTTGAGCGCGGCACTTGCGGCAATATATTCTGCGTTGGTGCTTTCTTCCCAACCGTAGAATTCCCACACGGGTTTGATGACGGGAGATTGATAGTAATAAAGCGAAGAAAGGACGTTTGTGAGTATTGCGGAAATGTCGATTGCCGCATTGTAGTCTTCGTCGAAGAGCGGAATTTGCATGCCGCCGATTTCGAGTCCCTTGTACGTCACGCCGTCAATCTTAATATCCTTGATGAGCAAACCGCCGAGCATGCTGCCGATGGTGTTGTCAACGAGAATGGATTTGAGATTTATGCCGAACTTGCCGAGCAAACCGTTGATCGCGGTGTTAAGGAACTTGCTCAAATGATCAAGGTCGAAAGCGTAGTCGCTGTTTTCGTCGTCGATAACTCTGTCCGAGAAATCGATGTCGAGAAGAACGTCGCCACCGTCGCTGACTTTTGCGGGATTCGTGCCGATTGCGCCTGCTCCGTTGTCTTTGACGAGTGCGAGATAGAGATTGTCTCTCTTGACGCCGAACACGTCGGTTGCGCCCGCATAAGCAAGCACGATGTAAATGTCTTTGATTTCAACGGAAGCTGAAATGCCGAGCGCCGGTTTTACGTAATCGATGACGGTTGTCATCGTTGCGTCGTTTTTGATAATGTCGGTTGCAAAACTCATGCCCTTCTGAAGTTTTTCGAGAATGGGTCTGAGCACTTCGCCGAAGCCGAAGTTGTCCGCCACGTCGACAAGACCGCTGTCGCCGTCTTCGTTAGTCTTGAGAAGGAAGTCGAAAAGACTGTTGTTGCCAAGAAGCGCGCCGAGTTTTGCGACAAGGGAATCGAGTCTGCGTCTCGTCATGGAGAAACGACCTGCGACTTCTATTTCCTGATTGTAAATTGCTTGCAACCACGGTTCTGCATAATTGCCGTCTTGATCGGGGATAAGACCTTGATAGTACGCGTCGCGCATGGATTCCGCTTCTTCGTACAAATTCTCCACCTGATTGCTGTATTTCTCTACGATTGCTTTGCCTTCGTAATAATCTTCGAGAATTTCGAGCATGTTGTAGATACTGAACACCCAGCCGTCCGAGAGCATGCCGTTTGCATTGTAGATGCCCGTGCCGTAAACGCCGTCGGTTATTGCCGATTTGTCAACGGTCGTGCCGTCTTTGTATTGAGTGCCGACGGGCATCATGTCTTTGGTGTACCACACGTAAATCTTATCGCCGGCTTTTGTCTGTCTTTCTTTGTACCAGTAATGAGAATAGACCTTGCCGTTGATTTCGAGTTGACCGTTGCCGTTGGGAGCAAGTCTTATGAGTTGGTTGCCTTCGATTTGTTTTGTGATATCGCCGTCGCCGACAAAATTGTTGCCGCTTCCGCTCACGTCAAGGTCGTATCCGCCCGTGGTGGAATTAAACTTGAAACTGATATCGACGCCCTGCACTCCGTCATCGGATACAACGTTCCAGTAACTTACGGGTTTGTTTGCGATGTTGCCGGCAGTGCCGCCCTTGTCCGCGCCTTCCATCTCGACGTTGTAAACCGTCTTGATGAGATTGACTTTCTCAATGAGATTGAGCGTATCGTTTTTCTTGATGGCGTTTGACGAAAGCGTACGATAATATGAAAGTTGGGTTTTGTAGTCGTTGATGACCACGCCGCTCTGCGCATTGTTTTGCATGTCCGTGATTTTCGCGTCGAACACGGTGTCCATGATAAGCACCGAACCGAACATAACCACGAGCGTTGCGGCAAGCACTGCAAGCATTCTCACTCTCGTGCTTTTTACGGTCTTGCTGAGCACGATGTGAATGATTGAAATAATCACCCAAAGCGCGCACGCAATCCAGAAACCGTAAAGTGCCGGCGCAGTGAGATACGCTTCGATTTGTTTGAAGAATCCCAGTGCGGTCGTCGTTGCGGTTTCGCCCATGAACGGGTCGTGACCGATAAACTTTATCGCGGAAAGAAATACCGTGACAAGGAACAGCGGAAGGCCAAGCAAGTAGAACACCACTTTGAGCACTCTGAAAAGTTTGACCTTTTTGAACTGTTTATTTTGGCTCATAACTTTCTCCTTTCTTTACTTCAAGCACGCCTACGCGCGTGAGCGGGCGCACCTTAAAATAATTTAACATTTATATGATAACATATCGAAACTTATATTTCAATACGATTTTGAAGAATTTTTTACGTCTTAATATTTTGTGCAGACGCACTTCTTCCGACACAATTTATGCGTTTTTTCGGCAAAAAATCACGATACAACTCGCAAATTTTGTGTGCATATCCGTCGATTTCGCGTTTTATATCAATCAACGAACGGGTCTTGATTTTATTTTTATGTTGATTTTGCCACTTTGTGAGTATATTATTTTATTTAGGACGAACGAAAGTTCTGCCAAGGAGGAAAATATGTCATACATCAGTGAAGTCATCGAAAAGACCGAATTGCAAAACCCGAATCAACCGCAATTTATGCAAACGGTCAAAGAAGTTCTCTCGTCTCTGACTCCCGCAATCGAGCAAAACGAGAGCGTTATGCGCAAAAACGTCATTCTCGAACGCATAGTCGAACCCGAAAGACAAATCATCTTCCGCGTTCCCTGGATGGATGACAACGGTGTATATCACGTAAATCGCGGATATCGCGTGCAATTCAACAACGCAATCGGCCCTTTCAAAGGCGGACTTCGTTTTCAAAAAGACGTCAATCTCGACACCATGAAGTTTTTGGGCTTTGAGCAGACTTTCAAAAACTCGCTCACTTCTCTGCCCATGGGCGGCGCAAAAGGCGGCGCGGACTTCGACCCGACCGGCAAGAGCGATTCAGAAATCATGCGCTTCTGCCAGTCTTTCATGACCGAACTTTATCGCTATATCGGACCCGATATGGACGTTCCGGCCGGTGATATGGGTGTCGGCGGAAGAGAAATCGGATATCTTTTCGGTCAATACAAGAAGATCGTCGGCGCATATGAAAACGGCGTTCTCACGGGTAAAGGTTTGAGTTTCGGCGGCTCTCTCATCCGCCCCGAAGCAACGGGTTTCGGCGCAACATACTTCCTTGATGAAGTGCTCAAACACGAAGGCGAGCAACTCGCAGGCAAGACTTTCTGTCTCTCCGGTTTCGGCAACGTGGCATGGGGCGCGGCAAAGAAAATCTCCGAACTCGGCGGCAAGGTCATCACCCTTTCGGGGCCTGACGGATACATCGTCGACAACGACGGCGTCAGCGGAGAAAAAATCGATTATATGCTCGAAATGCGTGCATCTAACCGCAACAAAGTGCAAGATTACGCAGACAAATTCGGTTGCGAATTCGTCGCAGGCAAGAAGCCTTGGGGCAACGTCAAAGCAGACATCTATATGCCCTGCGCAAGACAAAACGAAATCCTTCTCGAAGACGCGCAAGCCATGGTCAAACTCGGCGTACCCGTGCTCAACGAAGTCGCAAATATGCCGACCACCAACGAAGCAATCGCATTCTTGCAGTCTCACGGCGTGCTCGTGACTCCGTCAAAGGCTGTCAACGCGGGCGGCGTGGCAACGAGCGGTCTTGAAATGTCGCAAAACAGCGAACGTCTTGCATGGACGCGCGAAGAAGTGGACGCAAAACTCAAACAAATCATGAAAGGCATTCACACTCAAATCTGCGACGCACTCAACGCATACGGCATGAATTACAATCTCGTTGCGGGCGCAAACCTTGCAGGATTCAAGAAAGTTGCCGACGCTATGATTGCAGAAGGCATCAACTGACCGAGACGTAAATTTATGAAAGACACGCAAATGCGTGTCTTTCTTTTTTGCTACGATTTCTATAAATAATGTTAATCATTTATAAAAAAACGCTTGCCGTTCGGCAAGCGTTTTTTTATGAATTGTATTTGTTCTTTATCAGCACGTCGTGCGCTCCGCCTTCAACGATACTGGTTGCCGACACGAGCGTAAGTTTTGCGTTTTCGTGAAGTTCGGCGATGCTGATCACGCCGCAGTTGCACATCGTGGACTTGACCTTGTACAAACTCTTGCGCACGTTGTCTGCGAGTTTGCCCGCATACGGAACGTAAGAATCGACGCCTTCTTCAAACGAAAGAGCGCTCTTTCCGCCAAGGTCGTAACGTTGCCAGTTTCTTGCACGGTTGCTTCCTTCTCCCCAGTACTCTTTGACGTAATTGCCGTTGACGTTGAGTTTTGCCGTCGGGCTTTCGTCAAAGCGCGCAAAGTATCTGCCGAGCATGATGAAGTCCGCCCCCATTGCAAGCGCAAGCGTCATATGATAGTCCTGCACGATTCCGCCGTCCGAGCAAATGGGAATATAAACACCAGTCTTTTCAAAGTACTCGTCGCGGGCCGCAGCCACTTCGATAAGTGCCGTCGCTTGTCCGCGTCCGATGCCTTTCGTCTCTCTTGTTATGCATATAGAGCCGCCGCCGATACCCACTTTCACAAAGTCCGCGCCTGCGTTTGCAAGGAACAAGAATCCTTCTCTGTCAACCACGTTTCCTGCCCCAACAAGCACTTTATCACCGTATTTTGCACGGATAAAGTCTATGGTTCGTTCTTGCCACACAGTGTAACCTTCACTGCTGTCTATGCAAAGAACGTCCGCTCCCGCGTCGACGAGCATAGGCACACGCGTTTCGAAATCCAGCGTGTTGATGCCTGCGCCGACAAGATAACGCTTCTCTGCGTCAAGCACTTCGAGCGGATTTTCCTTGTGTTGTTCGTAGTCTTTGCGGAAAACGAAATACATAAGTCTGTCGTTTTCGTCAACGATGGGAAGGCTGTTGAGTTTGTGGTCCCAGATGATGTCGTTGGCTTCTGTGAGCGTGACGGTTGCAGGTGCGACGACAAGTTTTTCTCTCGGCGTCATAAACGACGACACTTTGTCGTCCAAAGACATTCTTGACGGACGATAATCTCTTGAAGTTACCACGCCGAGCAACTTGCCGTTTGCAAGTCCGTCGTCGGTGACGGCAATGGTGTTGTGTCCGTTGCGTTCGACAAGGTCGAGCACGTCTTTGAGCGTCGCGTCGGGCGTAAGGTTGCTGTCGCTAGGCACGAAACCTGCCTTGTACGCTTTGACTCTGCGCACCATATCCGCTTCGCTTTGCGCCGATTGAGAGCCGAATATAAAGGATATTCCGCCTTCTTTTGCGAGTGCGATTGCCATCCTGTCGTCGCTGACCGATTGCATGATTGCCGACACGAGCGGAATGTTGAGTTCTATTCTCGGCGTTTCGCCCTTTCTGAATTTGACGATGGGCGTTTTAAGGTCTACGTTTGCAGGAATACATTTTTCCGAAGTGAAACCGGGGATAAGAAGATATTCGCTGAAAGTTCTTGACGGTTCGTCGCAATATTTTGCCATAACGTGCTTCTCCTTGAAAAGTTTTTAGTATTTTACCACAAAAAGAAAGCCGTGACAATCAAAACGCACGGCTATTTTGTTTGATTAACAATTAATAATGAATAATGAATAATTGCGGCACGGGCGCAGAAAAAGTTTGTCGTTTCGTTTCCACGAGATTCTTCGCTCGCTACTCGCAACTGCTATGCTTGCGCATAGAACCTACGGTTTTGCCTTTTTCAAAGGCGTTGCTACGTGAATACATACGCTACGCAACCTTTGCGAGCAAGTTGCTCCGCTTTGCATTGACAACATGACAATTGGGTGGGACACCCACACCCGAACAAAAGCCCATTCGTAGCATAATTAACTAATTTTATTGCTTTTTTAGGAACAGGACGTTTTTTGTATGCACGTCGCTGTATGAAAAAGTGCGAGATGTGCCGTCGTCGAGTCGCACGGTGAATACGGCAGGAAATACGCCCGTCACTTCGCCTTTGCACAACGTGGATTTGCCCCTGCCGCTTGAGATTTTCATCAGCACGGGGATGTTGAGCAGTTGTTCCACTCTCTTTTTTGTGCCTGATATGGTTTGTCCTATTTCTCTCATAGATTTATTTTTGACAATTTTTTGAGCGTTTAATCGTCATATTTACTCCCGATTGCGAATATCGTTTTTGTGAAAAGGAGAAGGCTATGTTCAATTTTGAGAAAATAAGCACAACAAGATTTTACACTGCGCCGACGATTGAAAGGGTGGTTGAATTTTCGCCGCCCGACGTTGACACTTCAAACGTCGCAAAAATATTGTCCCTTGCGGTTGACGCAAAGTGCGTGGCTTGCGAAAGCGGAGCGGGTTATGCGCAGATAAACGGCAGAACGAATTTCCGTCTCGTCTATCTCGACAAAGACGGTACTGTCAGGGGCGTTGACTACAACGCCGATTTTATGCTTAGAGCGGACGGCGAATTTGACGAAGGCGACATCGTGCAATGTGACATAATCGTGACAGAATCCGACGTTGAAGCGGCAGATACACTCACGTTAACCGCCGTTTTGGAGATTTGCGCAAGCACGATAAAGAGAGACGAGATAGAAATGCTCACGTCCGCGGACGATTGCTATGCGATTGATAAGGAAGTTTATATGCCGTCACTCATCGGCTCGAAAACCGTGACCGTGCCGTTTGACGACGACAAAAACGTGGGTGCGCAGATAGATTCCGTTCTCGGTCTCAGCACTGTTTGTATAACGAAACAGTCTCTTGCATCCGGCGACGGCGCGACAGTAAAAGCGACGATTTTTGCAAGAGTTACGTTCACGCAGGACGGAGAAATCAAGACGTATGATTTTGCTATTCCCGTTGAAGAAGAACTTACGCTTGACGGCGCAAAAACCACCGATGCGGTGAAGGTGCACGCAATCGTGCGCTCTGCAAAGGTAGTGCTTCAGGGTGTCACCGACGACAACGTTATAAAAGTGGAAGGCGAACTCACGCTTCGCGTCACCGTGACTCGTTGTGAAAAAAGACAAATCGTCGGCAACCTTTATATGCTCACAAACGAAGTCGAACTTGAGAGAAACAGCGTGGATTTGAAGTGCTTTGACGGGTGCGGATATTTCATGCAGGGAGTCAGCGGCACTGCCATTCTCGGAGACAACAAACCGCGTGCTATAAGCGTCGTTGCATTGCCGTATGCGAGATGTTATACGACGAACTATTATGTCACCGAAGACAACCGCATCGTTGCAGAAGGCGTTGTCAATACGGATATAATTTACACAGACGAAAACGGTTACAATTCCGTCAGGGCGGAAGTGCCTTTCTCCATCAGCGTCGCAAGCGAGATTCCGTTCTCAAAAGACCTGAAAGTGCATTGCGACGTGCAAAACGTGACTGCAAGCGTCAGGAAGGACAGAGAGTTTGATATCGTCATGGACATAGCAATCACCGCGTGCGGTTTTTCTCCGCTCACAATCGAGTATATTTCGGGTGTGACCGTAGGGGAAGAAAAGGAGCAAAACACTTGTGCGCTGTCGATGTACGTTGCGTCCGTCGGCGACGATATGCTTGACGTGTGCAGTGCGCTCACGGCAATGCCCGAAGACGTAACGGCACAAAACCCCGATCTCGTTTTCCCGCTTCAGGGCGGCGAAAAGATAATCTATTTCAGACGACTCGCATAATATCTTGAATATAACCGAAGTCTGAAATTATCAAACGAAGACAACGAAAAAGAAAAAGCACGCAATTGCGTGCTTTTTCTTTGAAAGGGATATTAAAAGATGAGATTATTCTCGTTTATCATGGCACTCGTCAACCGCCATTTTTGCAAAAAGTCGGACAGGGTATTTTGTAAAAATCAGGCTTATTATACGGTATCGCTTATGCGGCTTTTCTGTTTTCTTTTTCTTGAGAGAAGAGACGTTGCACTTCGAGTTTTGCATTTTCGACGATAGAGTTGAGAGTGTTCCAAGCGTCGTTCAATTTCGATTTTGCGAGTTTTGCAAACGTGCTTTGGTTGATTTGAGCAATCTCGTCATCGGTGATTGCCATGGCGGTGAAGGCGTCTTTTGCTCTCTTGTCAAGTTGCGCGATTGCGTTTGACACATCGCTTGCGTTGTGCAGATCCAAATCAACGGGTTTGCACGCATTGATTGTGGCGTCCACGTCAAATTTTGTCCCGAAGGACACAAGGCTTGCAAAAGCGTTCAGCACTTCTTGGGTGATTGAGTTTTTGGTGGTGTCAAAGACGTTGTTGATGGTTTCTGCGGCTTGGAGCAAGGTTTTGTAGTCCTTCTTGGACGTTATTGCCTCGCCGAGCTGCTCGAAAGCGGCTTTGATTTGCACCTTTCCGTCCTTGTCCGCATTTCTGAAAAGGAAGTCGACAAACGAGTTGAGATTGACTCTTTCCACAACGTATACATCGTTCTTTTTTGTTGCGCGGATGCGCGCGAAAAGCTCGGCGTAAGAAACGTTGAAAGCAGTGGCGATTTGGTCAATCTCCTCCGCCGTCAATTCGTACACCGGCTCGACTCTGAAGAAATCGAAGCAGGATTTGTAGTATTCCAAGGCGAGTTTGTACGAGTTTGCGGCAAGATAGGTGAGCGCGTCCATGGTGCGTTGCGCATAGCTCAATTTATCTTTTATATCCATTGCCTTGATGGCGTTGTTTGCAAAATACGTGACGTAAAGTCCGCCGTCCAAAGTCTGTTTGGCGCAATCGTAGGTGTAGTTTGCGCTGTCCGTCAAGCGTTTGTACGCCGCGCCGTACTTGCCGATCGCGCCCGAGTGCAAAGACTTGATTCTTGCAATCGTCTGCTCGAAGTCCATATCAAGCACTTCGGACAGGGTGGCGGACGGATCGCTCTCGATGACGCGCTTGACAAGGCGATAGTTTGTTTCGTCAAGAGCGGCGATTTTCTTGTCGTCGGGGTGCGCGGCTTTGAGCATTGCAAGCTCTTGCGACACCGAAAGGAGCGGCGCGCTTTCAAGAGTTACGCTCATATCTGCCGCCACGCTCTTGACGCTTGACAAGAAACGCGCACCGATTTGTTTTTCAAGGGCTTGCGCGCCCTTTTTCTCGCCTGCAACTTCCACACTCACGGTTTGTCCGTCTTGGAGATAGCCGTATTTGACTGCAAGCTCGGCAATGTTTTCGACAGCCACGTTGACGTTGACGCCGACGATGCCGTCTTCCTGATAAAGAAGCACTTGTGCGTCGCGATTCGCGCCGCCTGCGCTGACCACGTTGCCTTTTGCGTCCACGACGAGTTCAACGGACGGATTGACGTCGATTGCCACATAGTAGCCTGCTTGTTCGCTGTGGTCAAGGGGTGAGTATACACTGTTGCATGCGATCAAAATCACGGCAACGAAAATCGAAACCGCAAGACACAATGCCAAACATAAAGATAACTTTTTGTTTTTGTCCATACTTCACCTTATTTTGTATGATAACATAATACGACTTTATTGTTAAATATAGATAAACAAAATATAAAAATAACATAAAGTTTTGCATATTCGAGCGTTTTGGCGGCAAAACGCGGCGATTTGCGGCTCGATGCGGGGAAATACAAGACGAGTGCAAGATAAATTTGTTGTTTTATCGGACACTTTGTGTTAAAATAAAAAGGATATGACAAAGCAAGAACTCGACAAAAAAATGCTTGCATTGCAACAAGGCGACGAAAACGCGTTTGAAGATATCTACAACGATACAAGACGCGGTCTTTTTGCGTTCATTTTGTCGATATGCCGCAACTATCACACCGCCGAAGATATGATGCAGACAACATATATTCGTCTTCGTACGACCATATCGTCTTATCGCGCCGGGGAGAACGCGTACGCTTGGCTCTACACCATTGCGAAAAACGCCACGCTCAACGAAATGGCGCGCCAAAAAAGAGAAAAATCCACCGACGCTTTCGAAGAAGAAAGCACGTTCGGCTCGTACTCCATAGACGAAGAGTGTTCGCCGATTACGACGGCGATGAACAAGGTGCTCGGCGAAGAAGAAAGGCAAATCGTCACCCTGCACGTCGTGTCGGGATTCAAGCACCGAGAGATTGCCGAGATGCTTGAAAAACCGCTCGGGACGGAGCTTTGGACATACAACAACGCGCTTGCAAAAGTAAAACGAGAACTTGAAAAGGAGAAAGCCGATGAAACTTAAAGACATAGAAAAATCTTTGAAACGCGAACACGACGGCACACAAGTTCCCGACGTCATGAAGCGTGCGCAAAAAGCACCGATAAACAAACTGCTCGACGGACAAAGACCACTTCGCGCTTTTGACAAGCAGACGGCGGTCAGAGTGCTTTGGATTGTCATGGCTCTTGCAGTCACGGCTCTTCTTTGTTTCGGCGCGTTGGGTATCATGGGCAACGGCGGCAACGAAAAAGTGTCTTGCGCCTACGTCCGAGTGAGCGTTGAAAATGGCGGAGAAATCACCGAATACGGTATCGTGATAGACGGTGTGAAGAACGTTGCGCTTTTCGTCTTGGAGAAAAAAGACGGAGTGCAAATGCAAGATTTGCAAATGAGCGGAATTTCTCTCAAAAACGCAATAAACGAAGTTTATCAGGTCAAAAACGGCGATAAAGTGTCGATTTGTGTGGTTGGCAAGAATGCAAATCCGATTTTGGAACAAGATTTGAAAGACGCTTTTTCTGCAAACGGCAACGAAGTTGAAATGCTCTCGTCAAACGATTCCGCCGTTCTTTCGAGTCTTGAGACGTATGCGCAAACAAGCGAAAAGGATATTGACGCAATCATAAACGCGTATATTGAAAAATACCGAAAATAACGTAAAAGCGTTGCAGGTGAGTGCTTTTTCGGCACGTTAAAATGCGATGAACGGCAGGAAAACACACGAAAGAATTTCGTGGGGAATTGCAAAGAACGGGCTTGAATAAGTCCGTTTTTCAATGCGTGATATGATGCGGTTTTTGTTTTCCGGTAAAAAATATGGACCAATCGATTGATTTTTTTGCGGTATTTGCACATTAAAAGTTGTTCGATACGGACTCATCGGCAAAATAAGGTTGAAAAATCTCTATATTGTATGTATAATATAAAATAACGTATTATTCATACTAACGACGTGCGCGCCAACGCGCATACAAGGACGATTATGAAAAAAACACTTACGACGGTTTGCATACTCTTGGTTGCCTTGCTTCTTTGCACGGTTTTGGTTGCTTGCGACAACACAAACAATCCCGATCCCGACAAAAAGCCCGATTACGAAAAAGCGACCTACACCGTCACGTTCAACACCAACAGCGACTTCGTGCTCACCGACAGCGTTATAAAGAACGTTCCGTCCGGCTCGAAAATTTCCGCGCCGAAAGATTCAAACGGCAAGCTCATTATACCGGTGAAGAAAGGTTACACTTTCAAATATTGGTCGGCAGACGGCGTCAACGAGTTCAATTTCTCGACGGATACGATAAAGAAAAACACCACGATAACGGCAGTGTACACCAACAACGTGTACAAGCACGACCCCGTCATAAACGCGAAACTCAACTATATAAAGAACGCCGACGGAACGTATTCTTATGAGATCGAAAACACATACGACGGTGCAAGCCTTTCGGCAGTTGAACTCAATCCCGAGACGACTTCCATAAAATCGACGTACGCAGGCGCGGTCACCGAGATTGCGTGCCCCACGCCAAAGGAAGGCGACACGTTCCGTTTCTGGTTCTATATGCAGGACGGAAAACCCGTTCAGTTCACGAAATGGGCGGCGGACGGCGCAAGCAGCGTTGCAATGCTTTCCAAGTATTATTTCACGAAAGGATTGACTCTTTACGCTATGTACGAGTCCACTCTTCCCAAAATGGAAGTGGAATACAAGGACAGTTTGAGCGAGATGTTGTACGCAACGAAAGAGTATTCCAGCAATTCGCAAATCAACGAAAAAGACGCTTACGTCGCTACAAAACCCGGTTATCGTTTCGACAAATGGTATTACACCGTAGTGGGCGACGACGATAAAGCAACCGATTACGATTTCAAGTTCTATACGGATAAGGAATCCGGCACGATTATCAACAGCGCAACCGGCACGACGGACTTTTTCACGCCGTCCACACTCGTTCTCAAAGCGAAGTGGATAAAACAAATCACGATTACGTCCGCCGACGAGTATAAGAGCAAACTTTACGACGTTTTGCGCAAGGAAAATCCGACCGAAGACGAGCAACTTGCCATCTCGCAAATTCTCGAAGCGGATATTATCATTGCAAACGACGCCAATTTCGGCGGCATAGGAGCACTCGAACCGTTGTTCGATTCCGAACACGTCTTCAAAGGCACTATCGACGGCGGCATTTACGACGGTAACGGAAATCTTACGGGTAAGTCGAAATTGCAAAACGTGTCCGTTTCCGCACAATCTCACGCATCCGTTTTCGGATACGTTGCAGGCAGTATAAAGAATCTTGACGTCGAAAACGTCAATCTCACCGTCGTTAAAGACGAAAACGGCAAATTCGGCATCAAATCCGTGCTTGCGCCCGTTGCGACGAGAAACGAAGGCTCGATAACCAACGTTGCGGTGTCAGGTGCGATTTTTAATCTCGAAAGCGGAATGAACACCGTGTATATCGGCGGCATCGTCGGTGAAAACAAGGGCTTTTCAACGAAGTCGAACACCGGATATATCAGTGATTGCACGAGCAACGTCACCATAAACGACGCAACGGCAAAGGCTTTCGTCATCGGCGGCGTGACTGCCGAAACGAACGCGTCTTCCGCGCTTACGAGAAACTCTGCGGTGGTTGCGGTCAACAATATTTCCACAGTTGACGACGGCATTTCGGCGAACGGAGCAACGTATTTCGTGCTCGGCGGAATTGCAGGAAGAAGCGGCGGAACGGTTACGAAGTCCAACGCAAGCGTAACGGTTGAAAACGGCACGATTTCTTCGGGTGCGGCGTCAATCGGCGGTATCGCGGGTGACGGAACCGGTTCGGTTGCAACTTCGAGCGCAAATGTCACGGTGTCCGCACTCGTTGCAAACGCAAACGTCGGCGGTCTTATCGGCAAAAACGAAGGTTACGTTCTCAATGCGTACGCAAACGTCGATTTCGATTTGACTGCGGCAGGGAAGAATGCAATTCTTTCAGTCGGTGGTCTCATCGGCAACAATTTCAGCTCAAAGACCGAAACGGGCACGTCGCAAACGATAGGCATCGGTGCAATCAACAAGAGTTATTCCGACGGTGAGATAAACGTTTCCGTCAATGACGGCGCACTCACGACTCTTTTCGTCGGTGGCATTGCAGGCCGCAACAACAAGAGCAAAATCGGCGGAGTGTTCACGCTCGTGGATATAACGGTTGACGGCGTCAAAGACGGCGTAAAGTCAAATCTCGGTTTTGCATTCGGAAGCATGGAAGCAAAGGCAACGATAAATTCGGGTTGGTACGGCGACGGCAACTCGCTCACGCTCAACGGCGAAAAATACGAACTTAAATTTGACGGCAACGACGCGGAAGGCAATCCCACTTACACCGAAAATTTTGAAATAACCAAGGTCGGAACGAAGACGGAAAGCAGCAACTTCACATCGAAAGCGTGGCTTGAAAGCAAATCCAACGCAAACCTTGACGGCGAAGTGTGGAATCTGACCGACGGAGCATTGCCCACGTTGAAATAACGTCTTGAAAAGATAAGGAATTTGAAAACGGCACGTAAATTTACGTGCCGTTTTCATGCTTATGTAAAACGTGTGCTCGATTTAGAGCGACAAATGCGGATGATTACAACTTTGAATCAACCAACGATAATAATACTTTTTTTCCGTCGTTGAGCGAGATATAAAACATATATCCCATTTCCTTCTCTACGTATTCGACGTTGTCAACTTCGTCGATTTCTGTTGCAACAAGTTCTCCGATTTTTGTAAGCAGTTCTTCCATGGGGAATCTCCTTTTTTGAAAATTTTTAAATTAAACAATACAACATAGCGTTCGCAAATGTCAACGGCAAAACCGCATAAGGAACAACGGGGCAAGTCTTGTTTTGTCGAAATATGTCTATTGATTGCTCTATAAGGAACGAGTGTTCCGCTTAGGATATTATAGCGGATATTTTGTCGATTGACAAGTGTGTTTGCTTCTTGCATATGATGCAAAACTATACAATAATAGATTTTTGTTTTTAGATACGAA
>OQWM01000925.1_pt1 | contig 19829 bp, 15 predicted proteins | sample 1691531 | NCBI WGS metagenome assembly OQWM01 (sample SAMN03418257, study PRJEB22391) | human gut metagenome | biome: human-gut; feature: organic feature; material: feces | host: Homo sapiens | place: Tanzania | collected 2013-01
AATTTCTTTATGATAACGCTTCTTCCGCAGCCTCTTTTGATGCAAACGGACCCGGCAGCGGATGAATGTCTCTGTTGCCTCCGAAATAATCATACCGGAACACAATCGGCGTTCCGTCTGGATTCTCATATTTCTGTTCCGGCTCAAATGCCATGCCAAGCGTCTCCGTTGAGATCACTGCACAGGAATTTTGCGGCAGATAATCGTAAACATTGGTCTCCAGTTTCCATTTTCCGTTCTCTTCTTTCACGCCGATGGTGATTTCATGCTCGGTATCCACTACAGCGTCCTGTTCCTGCTCTGCCGGCTTCGCCCCATTGAAGTAAACGTTTCCGCCAAGCCATACCGGCAGCTTCTCGTAATACAGATCCGGTGACTTTCCGGAGCCCATTCCGCAGTAGCCCTCAAATCTTGCCACGTACTCCTCCAGCGTCGGATATCCGCTGTACGGCACGGTCCCTGCTGTCAGATTTCCGTCATCCCATTCATTATCCCCGGTCAGTTTACGGATTTCTTCCATTCCCGCACGAACCGGCTTCTGGATAAAGATATTATTGTAGAACCGGCAGTCACCGTGAAGAACTGTCATAAATCCGTTGATCTCCGTGCGATGCGGCACATGGTACGGTGTGTAGCGCGGCGACGGCAGCTTGTCGGAGCCATTGTTGACACCTCGGCCGACAGCAGTAAACGATCCCGCGATCAGGTTATGTACTACCGCAACACCCTGCGTTGCCAGCTTCATAGCGCGGTCCGAAAGCAGTACGTTATTGTCCACCAGCGTCGGTCCGTGGGAAATTTCAATAAAGATATCCTCGCCGATGCCGTCCATCCCCTCCGGATTTGCATTTTCCTCGTTCGGCAGCGTATTGTCATGGAACAGGTTCTGCGTAACGCGTGTTCCCTGTGCCTGCCAGTCAAGCCAGAGACCTCTTGTACAGTGATGGAAGTGGTTTCTTCGAATGATCACATCAATCGCCGCATGCATCTTGATGCCGCCGATCTCCGCACCCGCAAGGTTCTGTTTGTTGTTGATATGGTGAATGTGATTGTCCTCAATGATCGAGAATACACCACCTAAGTGACCTACAATACCCGTCTGTCCACAGTCATGGATGTTGCACCGGCGGATGATATGACTTCCGATATTTTCCTTCGTCCATCCCTCCCGCTGCGCCTGGCAGATACAGTCACGCTCCGTCTGTGTGCCATCTTTGAATTTCCATTTGAGCCATTTATTATCATTGTTCGGCTGTCTGTATTTTCCAAGGGAAATGCCTGAGCACTTCGAATCTGAAATTTCACAATCCTCGATGATCCATCCCTTTGACCAGTGCGGGCCGACCATTCCTTCCTGATATGCCGTCGGCGGAGCCCACTGGGTTGCCGCCTGTTTTACAACAAAGCCGGACAGTGTGATGTAGCCGATGCCCTCCTTCGATGGATAAAAGCAATTCTCACGTACATTAATTTCCACCGTTTCTTCATTCGGGTTTTTCCCCTGGAAATTCACATAGAAAACGGTCTCATTCTTCTCTTCATCCTGCTCCACATACCAGGTATAAACCGTGAATGCCTGATCCCAGGATTTTTTGTAGATCTCCGGCTTTTTTACCTTGTCCAGGCTCGTCACCTCGTACATGGATTTTCCATTCAGATACACTTCTCCGGTGTGCGCCGTGTAGGATGCGATAAACCAGTCGCCGCTGACCAGAGTCGTGTATGGATTGTAATCCCCAAACAGTCCGTTTGAAACGCGCGCTGTCCACACATCACCTTCCAAATGCTCCCAGTTATCCACAATTTCCGCACCGGTAATCACAGCTTTTCCCGGTTCCACAGAACGGTACACAATTCTTGCGTCCTCACAACCTGCATTCGCCGGATCCACATATTCCCGGTATACGCCAGGTGCTACAAGCACCTCGTCGCCGGGCTTTGCGATTTTTGCCGCCTCGGAAATCGTCTGAAATGGATATTCCTTCTGCCCGTTTCCGCTTCGCACAGCATTTCCATCTACATAAATCTGCATTTTTTGCTTACCTCCCACTTTTTCACTTTTCATAACTTTTTATCATTTTTTTGTGAATTTTTGCCAAAACCGCATCCCTCTTTTTCCGATTTCTGCCGATCTTCACAATTTTCATATCTTAACCATAATACAGATTCTGGTAAAACACTACTTATATATTGCCGATCATTGCCCAGATATTTCGATTTTTTCTATATTTCTTTTCTGTTTTGTTGTATAATACTGTTTATCAGATACGGAGGATTCTCTTGCCATGAAAAACGATTCGACTTCTTTTTTCGAAAACAATCATTTTGCCAACAGCTATGTTTACGATATCTCCATTTCGCATGTCCCCGCCTATTTCGGTCTGCACTGGCATCACTATATTGAAATTGTGCTTGCACAGGATGACGGCATTATCTATGAAGTAAACGGAGAAGCCTTTCCGCTGAAGCCCGGTGATCTTCTCTTTATCTGGCCCGGCGAGCTGCACGCTGTTTCCACAACCAACAGAGAACATCGCCTGATCATGCTTCAGCTCGATGCAGATTTTCTGGAAAAACGCGTGGATTTCCAGTCTGTTGCTTATCTTTTTTATCAGATCCGTCTTCTGAATCAGAACAACTTCCCGGAAATCGAAAAGCTCCGCGGATTTCTGACAGAGCTGCGCAGGCTCTCCCTCTCCGGTATCAGTTTTTCCGAGCTGCGCGGATGCGTTCTGCTGTATCAGTTTTTTATTCTGCTCGGCGAAAATCTCTCCGTGCCGACCGAAACTGCCGCACCGCAAAAAACAGGCCATTCCGCACAGGTACACCGCCAGATGGTTGCTGCATGTACCTGGATCTCGAGTCACTGCACAGAACCGGTTTCCCTGGAAGAAGCATCAAAGGTCGCCGGATTCTCCCGCTGCCATTTTTCCAAGCTGTTCCGCGCATACACCGGCCTCTCCTTCACGGATTTCGTCACCAGGGAACGGCTTCATATCGCCGAAAGCCTGTTAAAAAAACCGGATCTCACGATCACCGAAGTGTCGCTCGAATCCGGTTTTAACAGTATTTCTACGTTTAACAGAGTCTTTTTGAAATCAAAAAATGTAAGCCCTACCGACTTCCGTCAGATGTACCTGCAATCCTATCAGAAATAGACTATGAATTCGGCATGGCCTCCACACATTCCAGCCGTGTCCTCCCCGCTAAACAGATATAACACTATTTCCCCATTCATGATCACTGCTGTTTCCAATGCTAATGCGAAGCTTCATCTGGCTGCAGACGATTTCCATATTTTCATCGTAATAAGAAAATTCTTCCCGATCTATAGAGAAATCTACCGTTTTCTTTTCTCCCGGTTCCAGGAATACCCTCTGAAAGCGAACAAGCTCTTTTCTCGGACGTACTACAGATGAACATAACGTTTCATAATAACATTGCACTATCTCTGCCCCCGCAACCTTACCTGTATTACTTACCTTACAATGTACATGAACTCTTTTATCCGGTCCTGCCTGTACCTCAATATCCGAAATATTAAATTCTGTATAAGACATTCCAAAGCCAAACGGATATAACGGAGTATTGGGAATGTCCATATATCTGCTGCTGAAACGGTTCTCCGGATGATCGGCATCATAAATATGTCCTGTTTTTATATCCCAGTAGCTCACCGGCACCTGTCCCACACACCATGGGATACTTACAGCCAGTTTTCCGGAAGGATTGGTTCTTCCGTATACAATGTCTACCACTGCTTCCGCTCCCATAGTTCCGGGTCTCCATGCCATAATAACAGCCCTGGATTTTTCGGATATTCTTCGCAGATCCAGCGGTCTTCCTGTGATTACCACAGTTACAATATTTCTGGTGCGCTTTGCTATTCTCTCAAAAAACAACTGCTGTTCTTCCGGCAGGGTCAGAAACGCTCTGCTGGCCGCCTCTCCCGACTGAGACTCATGTTCCCCCAACACACATACAACAGTATCATCCCCGGTTATCGTTTCCAGCCACCGTTCATTCCCTGGCTCATCGAACCGCTCCGGTTCCACCTGCCATATCTTACACTCTTCATCCGAAAGCATTCTGCAGCCCGGAATACATTCCGCCTTTATCTGCTTCTTTTGAAGAATATCCTCTGTGGTTTCAACTGCCTCGTGTTCACCAAAAATTGACCAGCGACTCAAAAATTCTTTTGATGTCACATAAGGTCCGGCCCAGATCACCCTCTGTTTCTGGCACAGAGGCAATATTTTTTCATTTTTTAAAAGGACGCAGCTTTCGCTGGTCAGTTCATATGCTTTTGCCCGATGATACGGAGTAAGTTTTTCACTCTTTCCAAGTCCTGCAAACGGATTTTCAAAAAGACCCAGCTGGTTTTTCATCATCAGAACCCGGAATGCACTCTCATCAATAAGCGATTCCGGAATCTTCCCGTTTTCCACCAGCTTTTCCAGCCAAAACATATAAGCAGGACTCATCATATCAATATCCACACCGGCTTCTGCAGCCTGAACCGCAGCTTCTTCCATATCAGCTGCCACTCCCTGTTCCACCAGCTGCCCGATCGATCCCCAGTCTGAAATAACAGTTCCATCAAAACCTTCTTTATCCCGTAAAAGCTCCCTGAGGAGTTTTTTATTTCCACTGATCGGTTTTCTATCTATTGCATGAAATGCAGTCATAACCATAGCAGGCTTTGCCTTTAATGCCATACAAAAAGGCTTTACGTACTGCTCCAGAAATGTCCGTTGGGATATTTCAACATCATTGTATTCCCGCCCTGCATTCACTGCTCCGTAACCTGCAAAATGCTTCAGGCACGCTGCTACTCCCTGATCGCTTTTCTGCTGATAGCCATCTACCATTGCTTTTCCCATAATTCCGTTCATATACGGGTCTTCTCCAAAAGACTCCATCATTCTTCCCCAACGCGGATCTCTTGAAACATCAATCATAGGAGAAAATGTTGCTTTAAGCCCTTCAGAAGAGGCTTCCAAGGCAGCTATCGACGCAGCCTCGGAAACCAGCTCCGGATGAAAGGAACAGGCCTGTCCCAACGGAATCGGAAAAATTGTCCGGCATCCATGGATCACATCCGCCATAAAGATAAGAGGAATATGATGTGGGTGTTGTTCCATATATTTGCTCTGAATGTCATATATTTTTTCTTTGCCAATCACCCCCAGCACAGAACCCGCATACCGGATTATCCATTCCGGCGGTAATTGTTCTCCGACAACACCGGTCAGTACCGCATCCTTATCAAAATATGCACCGGTCAGCTGCACCATTTGTCCTATTTTTTCCTGTAAAGACATTTCCGACAGCAATTGCTGTAATTTATATATTTCCATAAATACTCCTTATTTTTACTGCTCTTTTTCCGGTACCGGCAGTGCCGCCGGTCTCTCGCAGGTGGACGGAACCTTCTCAAATGCGCCCGATTTTGCGCTCTTCATAATCTGATCAATCACATCCAGTACATGGTATGCCATTTTGGCATTCGCACGGTTTAGTCTGCCCTCTGCAATTGCTTCTGCCATCTCGGACGGACCGAGGCCGCGGCTGTTTTCGCTGTAGGCAAAGCCATAATCCAGCACTTCCGGAACTGCCTGCTGTGTCCAGTCCTTCACGCCCGGAATGTAGACGATATCGCCGCCGAAATTGTTCGGGTCCACCAGCTTTAAAATACCTTTTTTGCCGTAAATTGTGAATACCGCCTGATCGTTGATGGTGCTGTCGCCATTGACACAGAATGTGCCGGTCACGCCGTTTTTCATTTCCAGAATGGTAAAGACCTGACTTTCGTTTGTATAGTCAAATTCCTGTCCGTATTCCGGGCTGCCCGGAATGATGTTCACACGCTTCGCCGCAAGGTTTCGCACGGACGATACAACGCGATCCACCGGACCAAAAAGGCTCACAATTGCCGTCAGATAATAAACACCGAAATCATAGCAGATTCCGCCGCCCGGCATCCGCAGAAAACGAAAGATGCTCGCCAGCAAATCAAGATCGCGGTTTGCGCATGCTTCGAAAGATGTCACCTCGCCGATCAGCCCGTCGTCGATCGCTTTTCTCGCGGTCTGCAGTGCCGATCCAAGGAAGGTGTCCGGTGCGGAACCGAGATAGAGATGTTTCTCCTCTGCCAGCTCGATCAGTTTCGCTGCCGTTTCCGGTGCGAGGGTCATTGTTTTTTCGGTGTAAACGTGTTTTCCGGCTTCCAGTGCCTGACGGATCAGCCCCTCGTGGGTCGGTGCCGGTGTCAGAATGACTACCATTTCAATCGACGGGTCTGCCAGAATTTCCTCGTAGGTACAGCCCTTGATGCCATACTGCTCTGCTTTCTTTTTCGCATGTTCAAGATGGCCTGCGCAGCATGCTGCTACCTCAAGATTCTCAAAGTTATGAATCATGTTCGTCAGATAAATATCACTGATCGCTCCGCAGCCGACAACGCCGACTCTCATTTTTTTCGTTTCTGTTGTTCCCATTTGTAAAAATCCCCTTTACTCTTTGTTTTTTGATTCTGTTCTGATAAAAACCCTTATCTTTTTTATACAACGAAATGTCTGAAAAAACAAGCATTCCGACTTATATTTCACTTTCAAAACGCCAAAAACCGTCCGCGGTTTCTGCAGATTTTCTGCATCACCGCGGACGGCCTTTTTCTGTTGTTTACTCCACGCTTTTCAGCGATTCAATCATATCAATTTTTCTTAACCGGTAGAACATCATAAAGTTGACGAGCAGGGCAAACGCCAGGGTAATCAGGGCGCTCCAGCCGTAGCTCCGCGGGAACACGTTTCGTCCGAACATCATCAGATCGACCTCGACGGTCTGAATTACATAATGATGTAAAAACGTTCCAATTCCCATGCCCGCGATAATGCCGAACAGTGTCAGCACCATGTTTTCCCGGTACACGTACGATGCCACCTCGCCGTCGAAGAAGCCGAGCACTTTCAGCGTTGCCAGCTCTCTCTGCCGTTCGGTGATGTTGATGTTGTTCAGGTTGTACAGCACCACAAACGCCAGCAGGCCCGCCGATACGATCAGCACCACGATGACGATGTCGAGGGAACGAAGCATGTTGTCAATCTGATCAATCAGTTCGGATGTGAACGAGATTGCCGCCACACCGTCGTACGTCATGATTTTTTCTCCGAGTGCTGTCTCATAATCGCTCGACGTGTCCTGATATTTCATCAGAAGCTGGTTGTAATCCGGCGCTCCGCCGAACAGCTCCTCGTAGAGGTCCGGGGCCAGATACAGGTAATGGCGCACGTAGTTTTCGACGATGATCGAAATCTTTACGTCCACAATATCGTCGCCTTTTTTCAGCTGAACCGTGTCGCCCGCTTTTACGCCGAGCATCGTTGCTGTCTTTTCGCTGATAGCTGCGCCGCCGTCGGTCGGGAATTCGTAAACTTCTCCGCTTTTCCGGTCACGGAAGGCATAGAAGTCATTGAAATTCGTCAGTTCTTTCGGCACTTCGAGCACTGCATCCACGGTCTTTTTGTCGGTCTGCAGTTCGATGTTCTGGCAGTACATTTCCAGCAGTTCATCGATGCCGCTGTAGTTTTCCAGATCAGTCTGCAATGCTTCTTTTTCCGTCTCATCCACATCTGCGTTCAGAACAGCATTCGCCTGATAGGTGAAGAGGCTGACAAACTGGTTTTTCGCAATCGCGGTGATGGAATCCTGAAGGCCGAAACCGACGAGGATCAGACCCATGCATCCGCCGATTCCGATGACCGTCATGCAGAAGCGTTTTTTATACCGCACCAGATTCCGCACGGTTGATTTCTGCGTAAAGTTCAGATGCTTCCAGAGTACGCCGATGCGTTCCAGGAAAATCCGTTTGCCGTTTTTCGGCGCTTCCGGCCGCATCAGCTCTGCCGGACCTGCGGCAAGTTCTTTGTAGCATGCCGCGATCGTCGCCACGCCGGTGCAGGCTGCACTCGCCAGAATCGCAAGGCCTCCCTGCTCCCAGTTCAGCGGGGTCATGTAATACGGGAGTCCGGTATACAGCATGCCGTAGGCATTCATGATAACCCAGGGCAGAATTTTTTCTCCAACCACCACGCCCGCGAGAGCGCCGGATACGGTGGAGAGCATCGCATACGCGAAATATTTGAAGGCGATCACGCCGTCGGAATAGCCGAGGGCTTTTAAGGTTCCGATCTGCTGACGCTGTTCCTCGATCATTCGCGTCATCGTCGTGAGGCTGACGAGCGCGGCCACGAGGAAGAAAATGACAGGGAAGAATTCTCCGATATTCGAGATACGGCCGGCGTCCTGGCCAAAGCTTTCGGTTGACGTTACCTTATCCCGTCCCCAGACATACCATGTTGGTTTTTTCAGGTCGGCGAGTGTTTTTTCGCCGTCGGTAATCTCCTGCTTCGCATCCGCGATCTCCGGCTCGGCGTCGGCTTTTGCTTTTTCGTATTCGGCTCTGCCGTCCTCAAGTTCTTTTTCTTTATCGGCAATTTCCTGTTTCGCATCCGCAAGAGAGATTTTTCCGTCGGCGATTTCCTGTTTCGCTTCGGCAAGCTGGGTTTCACCGTCGGCAATCGTCTGCTTCGCTTCGGCGAGCTGACTTTCTCCATCGGCGATCGTCTGCTTGGCTTCTGCTAACTGGGTTTCGCCGTCGGCGATCGTCTGTTTCGCTTCTGCGAGCTGACTTTCTCCACTGGAAATTGTCTGCTTTGCAGCGGCAAGCTGGGCCTCACCCGACTGAATCGTCTGTCGGTACGATGCAATCTGCTGTTCCCCATCAGCAAGCTGGGCTCTGGCAGCCGCAAGCTGAGTTTCTCCGTCTTTTAATTTACTGCGGTTCGTCTCAATCTGAGCTTCTCCGTCGGCAATCGCTGCTTTGGCGGATGCAAGCTGGGCTTCGCCATCCTCAATCTGTTTCTGATAAGCTTCTGCCTGTGCTTCTCCATCCTGAAGCTGGGCAAGAGCCTCTGTAATCTGAGCTTCGCCGCTTTCCAGTTCTTCTTTTGCAGAAGCAATCTGTGCCTCGCCTGCGGCGCATTCCTGCTCTTTTTCTGTTAATTGTGCATCTGCAGCCGCAAGCTGACTTTCTGCGTCGGTAATCTGAGCTTCTGCAGCCGCAAGCCGGGCTTCCGCATCAGCGCTTGCTGCTTCAAACGCTGCGATGTTTTGTTCCAGAAATGTTTTCTGCTCCTGCATCGTGGAAAGCTGCTGTGCTAACTCTGTCTGCTTTGCTTCCAGCGCAGTTTTCTGTTCCAACAAGGATGCATACGCTTCATCTTCTTCTGTCAGTCCGTCAAGCTGATCCGTAATCGCCTCGATCTGCCCTGCCACTTCTGTCTGCGCAGCTTCCACGTCTGAAAGCTGGCCGCCAAGCTGGGCTAACTGATCTTTTGCTGTTTCGTACTGGCTTTTCTGCTCTTCGTATGCTGCTTTCTGCGCTTCATACTGTGCACGTCCTGCAGCAGTTTCTGCTTTCTTGTTGTCCAGTTCCTCGCGCGCGGCGGAAAGCTGCTCCTTTGCAGTATTCAATTCCGTTTCTTTTTCGGAAAGCTGCTCTTTTGCAATATTCAACTCTGTCTGCTTCTGGGTCAGTTCAGCCTTTGCAGCTGAAAGCTGCGCCATTTTTTCCTCTAACTCTTTTTTGCCGGATGCCAGCTCTGTTTCCTTCTCTGTAAGCTGTGCTTTTCCGTCAGAAAGTTCTTTCGCTTTTGCCTCAAGTGTAGCTTTTCCACTTGCAAGTTCATCGGCTTTCTGATTCAGCTCCGCTTTTCCGCTTTCCAGCTCTGCCGCCTTTGCTTCCAGCGTCGCTTTTCCGCTCGCAAGTTCCGCCTCTTTGTCTTTCAGCGTTGCCTTGCCGGATGCCAGTTCCTGCTCTTTATCGGCGATGGTTGCTTTCGCACTGAGAAGTTCCTGCTCTTTGTCTGCAATGGTCTGTTTTCCGTCAAGGAGTTCCTGTTCTTTCTCAGCAATCGTCTGCTTTCCGTCAAGGAGCTCCTGTTCTTTGTCCTTTAACGTCTGCTCGCCGTCGAGAAGTTCCTGCTCTTTGTCTGCAATCGTCACTTTCGCGTCGGCAAGCTGCTGTGTGCCGTCATCCAGTTCTGTTTTTGCGTCCGCTAATTTCTGCTCTGCATCAGCGACCTGCTGTTTTGCATCGTCGATCTTTTCCTGTCCTTCGGTTTTGACTGCCGTATACCGCCGGTCGCACGCCGCATCCTCGAGCGCTTCAATCTTCGTCTGTACAGCCTTCACCGTCTCATCATACGCATCGCTGTAGCTCGCCTCTTCCTGTGCGCCGTCCGCCTGGACGTAAATCTCTGTATAGAGATCCGAGGTAAATGTCTCCGGAAGCAGCAGTGCAAAACTGTTGATGCTTCCGTTTCCAACCGAGCCCGTTCCGCGGTTCAGATCCATATAATAAGGGAGCGTCGCCGAACCAACAATCGTAAACGTGTCACCGGTCAGCGAATCCGAAAGCGGATCCTCCGTTCCCGAAGTAAACGTTACCTGATCCCCGATCTCACAGCCGGAACTTTTCAGAAACTGCGTATCAACAAGAATTTCATCCGCCTTTTCCGGCATCCGTCCCTCGACCACGCGCGGCTCATTCACACCGTCCGTCAGCGCGATCAGTTTCACAACCTGCTCGCTCTCGCCGATGTCATGCAGCACTTCCGCCGTCTTTCCGCCGTAGACCGCTTTCACGCCGTCCGTCTTCGCGATATCCGCCAGATCATCATCCGCCAGCCCCTGCGTTCCAACGACTTTCAAATCCATATAATTTACTTCATCATAATACCGGTCCGCCGAAACCTTCATATCTCCTTCCGCCGACCGGATGCCCGAGAAAAACGCCGCGCCAAGAAGCACGATGAAAAAGACTGACAGAAACCGCCCCTTGTTCTTTGTGATTTCCCGGATAAAGTCTTTTCGAAATGCTCTCATCGTCCACCTACCATTCTATCTCTTCCACCGGCGTCGGGTTCTCATTTGTTTTCATGCCCGCCACTTTTCCGTTTCGGATTTTGATCACGCGGTCCGCCATCGGTGTCAGCGCCGAGTTGTGGGTGATGACAATGACCGTCATCCCCTTCTCCCGGCAGGTATCTTGCAGCAGCTTTAAGATCGCTTTACCCGTCACATAATCGAGCGCACCGGTCGGCTCATCGCAGAGCAGCAGTTTCGGACGTTTTGCAAGGGCACGGGCAATGGAAACCCGTTGCTGTTCCCCACCGGAAAGCTGTGCTGGAAAATGCCGCAGACGGTGTCCAAGTCCCACATCTTTTAATACTTCTTCTGCTTTCAGAGGATTCTTACTGATCTGAAGTGCCAATTCTACATTCTCTGTTGCAGTAAGATTGGGTACCAGATTGTAAAACTGAAATACAAATCCTATGTCATCTCTTCGATATCCTGTCAGTTGTTTTTTATTCCATTTGGAGATATCTTCTCCATCAATATAAACAGCGCCACTGGTCGCAGTATCCATACCTCCTAAAATGTTCAAAACGGTAGTTTTTCCTGCACCACTGGCGCCAATGATCAAGGCGAACTCACCCTGATCCACCGTAAAATCGATCCCATCTACGGCTTTGGTGATCACCTCTCCTGTCTGATATATTTTCTTTACATTTTCTAACCGAATCAACTCCATAAATATGTTCTCCTTTAAGTACAATTTTACCATATTTTCATTGATTCGACTAGTCGCTACTTAAACTGATTTAATGATTCATCATATTCGTATCCGATCATGGAAAGCTTTTGTTTTACTTCATTTTGATCAAGATCGAGTGACTTACAAAGATCTTCGTATGAATCGTAAAAATCTCGTAATTGTGTATTGATGTAGCTTAATAACATCACTGGGTCTTTTGGTATCATGTCTGTCTCCTAATGTCTTTGTCTTTATACTTTTGTCACTTACATTATAAAATGTTATTTAAAAAATTGGTTGTGGACCCGCCATTGTTGATCAGTGATGATAAAACAAACTCTTTCAAAACAAAATATGATATGAATGTTGCGACCAATATAGTGATCAACACAACATACGCGATCATATCTTTCTTCGTATTCGGATAACTCATCATTGCAACGATCATATAGATCATCCCAAGGACTCCTCCAACTATAATGATCAGAATCGCGAACTGATACATTCCTAAAAACAATCCTAAAATTCCAAGGATCCATCCTAGGCTTAATCCCAAAGATCTCATTCCTGCGATCTGACAGCTCTGAAACCAATTGATATCCGCTCCTGCCATCGCTTTCATTAATCCCATGATAAGTGCTGCGATCACAAGTGATACAATGATCGCGATAATGATCCCATATCCAAAGAATCCTCCAAGTGAAGGGGTCTGTGCTGCCGTTCTTGATGTCCCGAAAACACTATTGATCCCGCTCATTGTTGCGGATACGATCTTCTGTAACAGAACATATAGGTATAAACCTGTTAAGACTGCTTCAATTCCCATCAAGATCAATCCGTTTTTGCTGTCCTTGTCTGATACAGCTTCCACAAATCCTGTACTTGGATGTTTGATCATCTCTAGTGCCTGTGTAAAGAAATTGTTTACTTTATCTTTTGCTTCTTTCTGTACAGATTCCTGCATATCATGCACTGGCTGCTGTGTCTGTGTACAGCTGCATGGCTGACCATCGATCAGTCTTTTTCCACATTTGGTACAAAACTTTGCCATAAATATATTCTCCTCTTCTTCTCTCATCATAACATCATAGTATCTAATAATAATAGTATGAAACGCTGTCGATCACCCATTTTCCATTCTTCTTGAGCATCTTGGCTACACCATTGATCGTACAGGTTTGTTTCTCATAGGATCCTGTCCAGCCATTTTTATATTTGTAGTCTCTTGTTCCCTGAACTGCTACTGGAATTCCATCTGCAACTGTATAGTAAGATGATGTTGCATCAACAGCCTGACATTTTGTTAATTTTACATTGCCTAACGCTTTCGCATCCTGTCCATAATAATAAATATATCTGCACAGACTTGTTCCATAAGAGTTTGCTTTCTGATCCGATGTAAAATAAGATGTCAGTCCTGAATTCCCAAGATTTCTGATCTTTGCTTCTGTGATCTTTGGAAGATAATTTTTTAGTTCCTTTGTTGCCTCTGCTTTGGCTGAATCAGAATATTTGATCTTGCTTAATGGATTTTCTTCTCCTGTTTTAAATGTATAACTTGTCTGATCAAACAGGCTGTCTGCCCCTTGAAATGTGATCTTGTGCGTTCCTTCAAACATTCTTGTATAGTATGTATTTCCCGAAATATCTTCTGGAACTTGCGCTGCGATTCCATCGACTTTTACTGTCACTCCTGGCATTGTAAATAATTTCACAGTCTTGATCGTTGCTGAAGTATCTGTGATACTTGTCACCTCATATTTATCAAAGAATAAGAAATTCTTCTTTGCTGATTTTGCTACATGGATCGTTATCGTATCTGAACCTTTTTTCGTCTGGTAGATGTACTGTCCTGCATAAGTTCCATATTCCGCATATCCTCCAGTTGGTGCAGATAATGTCTTTGTCTCGCTTTGTTCCATAGTCTGTTCATAGGCTTCTTCATTGATAAATGTATCTTCTTCAAAATTATATAAATTATAGATCTTTGACCATCTTTGGCTGTTATAATCTTTGACAAATTGATTCGCTGCTGATTCTGGACTGCTTTTTTTATTTCCAAGATAGAAAAATGCTGCGATCAATACAACCAGAACTGCAATTTCTGCTATGATGATCTTCTTTGCTTTATCACTAAATCCTGCTGCTGTTCTTACTGATCCTGACTGTGGCGCCGCTTCTTTTTTTGCAGGCTCTGATTCTGGTGCCTCTTCTGGTACCTCTGTACGCTCAATCTTAGCTCCACACTCTCCACAAAACAGATCGTCATCTTTTACTTCACTTCCACAATTTGGGCAAAACATACTTCTTCATCTCCCTTCTTTATCTAAGTCCGCGTTTCTTTAATTCTGCTGCCATGGTATCAACATTCTTTTTCTCGTATTTGTTCAAAGAAATATCATTCTGATCGTCCACGGTTCCAACATACCATTCTTTTTTCTCAAAACGCTCTTTATTCTTCTTCTTTGTGAATTTTAATCCATGTCTTGCATAAACCTCATTCACTGCATATTGAAGTTCTTCATCAGATAATTTCTTTACGGAAGATTTGCTTACGTAAGAAGTGTCTGCATCTGGGAAAATATATCCATCATCCGCATCCATTACATTGCTTGCTGTATTATTTTTTGCAGCTGTTGTTGCTTCTTCTGTAACTTCTTCTGTTGTTGTTTCCTGTGTCGTTGGCTGCTCTGTTGTCATATTGTCTCCTGATTCTCCTGCATCTTCTTCAGATACAGATTCACCGGCATCAGATTCACTGACATCATCACTTCCATTACCGTTTGATTCTTGTTGTACAGCATCTTTTAAAGATGATGACTGTCCATTATCACTGCTTCCACTCGTGATCATCATAGCGATCAGTGCTATGGCTACGACTGCGATCACCACTCCTAAAGAAATGATGATCTGTTTTTCATTTTTCTTCATTCTTTTCTCCTCTTCTCTCGTAATATCGGTCAACACCATCTGCAATTCCTTCTGCTAGCATTGTCTGATAATGACTATCCGATAATTTCTGATCTTCTTCTGGATTGGACATAAATCCCATCTCAACGATCGTCACCGGAATCTTACTCCAGTTGATCCCTGTCATCTCATCCGTCTGCGTTACACCGCGGTTCACTGCCCCAGTCCTTCTACATAATGTACTTATCACACATTCTGAGAGTTCCTGGCTATTTGCTGCGATCGATCTGCAATATGGATTTGATGATGTCGGACTCATTGTCAATGCCCCATTTGCAGACTGAGAATCTGCACTATTACAATGAATCCTTAATAAAATATCTGAACCACTTTCATTTGCCATAAGAGCCCGCTTTTTATTGCTGAGTGACACATCATTCGTCTCACGGATCATATATACGTCATATCCTCTCGCGATCAATGCGCTTTTTAGCTTTAACGAAACTTCTAAATTCACCTGATATTCTGTTCGTTTTGTGACAACACCTTCGGTTCCTGAGGATACCATCGGTTTTGTCTTATCAGAACCAGGTCCGATCGCTTCTTTTGCACTCATCTGTTTCTTTTGATGTCCTGCATCGATTGCGATCTTTATACGTTTCTCCTGCTGATCTTGCTCTTCCTGGTCGACCGTTGCTTCATTCTTTGTTTGTGTTGTCTTTTGCTTGATGATCTCTGTTCTTTTTTCTGTGGTTGGTTTCGGTCGGTCTTCGCTGATCATTTCATCATCGTTGCTGCACCCTGCACAAAAAAAACAGAGGATCATACACAAGATCATGATCTTCCATATCTTTTTCATACTTTTTATTCCTCTCATTTATAATACTGCCGTTGTTCTATGGCTCTACAACATGAAGCTCTCCTGTCACAGAATCCATCACATATCCAGATATCTTCACATCTTTTGGGATCAATGGATGTTTTCTCAACATTTCTACAGAATCTTTTACAGAACTTTCCACACAGTCAAATCCTTCCAGCCATGTATCAAAATCAATGCCACAATGACGGATCAGCTCAATCTTCTCCTCATCGACTCCTCGATCCATCATGTGCTTGATCATCATATCACTATTAATATGCTGTACACCACAGTCGGTATGTCCAATGACCATGACTTCCTCTATTCCAAGTTCAAAGATTCCGACTAAAACACTTCGTACCACACTTCCGAAGGCGTGGCTTACAACACCTCCGGCATTCTTGATGATCTTCACATCTCCATTCCTGATCCCAAGGGCTGCTGGCAAAAGTTCCGTCAATCTTGTATCCATACAAGTGATGATCGCAATCTTCTTGTCTGGATATTTGCTTGTCTTATATTGTTCATACTTCTTTTCTTCTACAAATTCTTTGTTATATTTTAAGATTTCATCTATCATAACTTCTACTCCCTACCTCAATGTAATATCTGCCGTTTTTCCCTTGCAGGCTTTTAAATAATCTTCGGTTGTAAGTTCAATCTGAATTCCATTTTTACCACCGCTTACAATGATCTTCTCCTGTGCATTGGCGCTTTCATCGAGCACTGTTGGATAGTCTTTCTTCATCCCGATCGCTGTGCATCCACCGCGGATATATCCTGTGATCTTGTTGATATCCTTGACATGGATCATCTCCACAGACTTCTCACCTGCTGCCTTTGCTGCTTTCTTAAGATCTAATTCCTGATCGATCGGAATGACAAATACAAAATACCCTCCGCCTTTTCCTTCCGTCACGAGGGTTTTAAATACTCTTTCATATGGTTCATTTAACATATCTGCGATGGTAATTCCATCAATAAATTCTTTGCATTCATAACGATGTACTTCAAATGGGATCTTTGCTCTCTCAAGCATCCTCATTGCATTTGTTTTTGGTTCTTTCTTTGCCATCTTATAATGTCCTCCTTACTGATCGTTTTATCTGGCAAATACTCCATAGATCAAAGAAACATAACATGCAAAATCTCCGATTCTTTTTCTTTGATATCCAAGTTCTTCTCTCCATTTTGCTTCTTTGCCATGCTCTTTTGTATATGCTGCCAATTCATCTAAAGAATGGATCACACTATCGTGCATCACTGTCCTGTCATCATTGCTTCTGTCTGTCTTCGGTGTGATCTTCCAATGTGCACGGAGGCTTCCATAATCGATCATACAATGAAGTGCATGATCCCATAACTTGTCATAGATCTCATCTTCTTCAAGATTCTCTTCTAACAGTTCTTCATAAATCTTCATCGCCTGCTCAAATTCAAGATCATCTGGCATTTTTAGATAATTCTCATATATAAAATCTTTCTGCATAGCGGCCTCCTTTATTTCTTTAGCATACGTTTTTATTTACACTACTTGTGCACATTATATCATATTTTCTCATATAGTGAGAGTAAAAGATCTTCCGAGGATATTTTTATGCCAGAAATACAAACTAACAATCTTGTCGATCATGGACAGTTAAAAATACAGGTAACTTCAAGACAGAGAGCTGTCCCGATTCCTAACGCTACGATTGAGATTTCTTATACTGGTGATCCTGATTCTGTTCTTGAAACCGTATCTACTGATGAAAATGGGCAGACACCTGCCGTTGACCTTCCTGCTCCTCCCGTGGAATACAGCATGTCTCCGAGTGAAAATCAGCCTTATTCTGAATATAATCTAAAAATACATTCTGATGAATATAAACCTGTCACGATCTCAGGTGCACAGATTCTTTCTGGTGTGGAAGGCCTGCAGCCGGTTTCCATGATTCCTAAAGAAACCCACACTCCAACAGAAGAACACCCGATCGTGATCGGCCCGCATACTTTATGGGGTAATTACCCTCCAAAAATTGCGGAATCTGAGATCAAGCCTGTCAACGAAAGCGGTGAGATCGTTTTAAGCAGGGTGGTGATTCCTGAATATATTATTGTTCATGATGGTCCTGTCGGTGATAAAACTGCACAGAATTATTATGTCCGCTATAAAGATTATATCAAAAATGTTGCCGCCTGTGAGATTTATTCCACTTGGCCAAGGGCAACGCTTGAAGCAAATATTCTTGCGATCATGTCATTTACTTTGAATCGTGTGTATACAGAATGGTATAGAAATAAAGGGCATGATTTTACGATCACATCTTCTACAGCTTATGATCATAAATTCATTCCTGGAAAGACAACTTATAATTCTATTAATACGATCGTTGATGAGATTTTTGCAGATTATCTGTCACGGCCGAATGTCAGACAGCCGATCCTTACGCAGTATTGTGATGGGAAGAAGGTGTCTTGTCCCGAATGGATGACACAGTGGGGATCAAAATATCTTGGTGATCAGGGATATGCTCCGATTGAGATCTTGAGATATTATTATGGAGAGAGTATGTACATCAATACCGCCGAACAGATTTCAGGAATTCCTTCTTCCTGGCCGGGATATGATCTGACGATTGGAAACAGCGGGGATAAGGTTCGGCAAATACAACAACAGTTGAATCGGATTGCTAAGGATTATCCTTCTCTGCCTACGATTGCTGTGGATGGTGTTTATGGAGAATCTACTGCGAATGCTGTTCGGAAATTCCAGAATATTTTTGGACTGCCACAGACAGGGATTGTTGATTACCCTACTTGGTATAAGATCAGTGAGATCTATGTTGGAGTTAGTCGGATTGCGGAGTTGAATTGATTTGATAATGTAAATTATTGGTAGAGTATTATAAAAAAGAATATGTATCTGAAACGCGCTCTCGCTCGACTCGCACGTAATGGATGCTAAATTCGACAGCGACGATAAATCGTCACTGCTCATTAAGCACCAACGAGCTCCTACGGTTTCAGATACATATTCTTTTTTATAATATTCAAATAATCTACATTATTCAGATCACTACTATTTTTGTACGTTATGCAGTATTGATTTTCAGTTTAAAAAATAGCTACCTGAAATGAATATATTTTCTCTCCATCTATACTTTCCTAATTATTGTCTTTCTGATGAGCATTCTTTTTGCCACAATGTGGACAAAATGCTGATTCAACATTTATCTTCTTTCCACATTCTGTACAAAATATTGTGCCACCATCAACGTCACCTGATGCATCTCACCCTATAACAACGTCTTAATCAATCCAGTCTTATCCACATAATAATAATTCAACTCTCGAATTCTCTCAAAATCTGAAATTCCAACTGGAATATTTAAATTTCGAAATAACAAAAATTATTGCCAACAAACTTCAGAAATAAATATTTGATCATCTAAAACCGTATGAGCTCGTCTGCACTTAGCGAGTGGTAGGTCGAAAGACCTGCCAGGAACTTAGTACAGCTACGTGCGAATCGAGCGAGAGCGCGTTTTAGATGATCAAATATTTATTTACACTCAAAATGCTGATAATCCTTAGAGCTTCTCCACTCACCACCCCAGCTGAATCCATATTTCTTAAAGATCTTATAAGCTGTGTCATTCTTATGGATCATATATCTTTTATATTTTCCTTTACATTTTGACGTCTTTCTCTGCTTATATACCTTACCATTTGCCGGTGATACCTTATTTCCTTTGACCCACGGATTGATCTTTGGATTGATATCGATTGCCATTCCATAAGAATGGTTAGAAAGTTTTGTCGTTCCACTGATCACACGATAATTAAACGCAGAGGTATTATTCGCAGCCATAGACTTCTCATCATCTGCACCATAATCATCGATCAGTCTCATTCTCTCAATTCTGTACTTCTTCTGCTTATGGCCGATTCCCAGGGAAAATGCTAGACTGAGCTCAGAACAAAAACGGGCAGCTTACCACGGCCCGGAAGCGATAAGATCAGGAGGAGTTCAAGTTATGAGCAACACAACGTTTGATTCGCTGACCCACAAAATGGAACGGGCCGCCGCAGGAAAATTGGTGGATATGGCCCTCTCTCATGTGCAGAAGGACCGCCAGAAAGCCATGGTGGAGATGGTGGACTTTGCAAAGAAGTTCTATGGCGACAGCTTCAGCGAGGAGACCTACGACCACGCCCGGCTCATGCTGGAGGACCCGAACAGCAAGTGGTGCAAGCTCATCAACTGCGTGCTGGACCAGACCGACCCCCATGTGGCCCGTACCACGGCATTGAATCTGGGATTTGAGGCATTCTTCCGGGGCACCAAGACCATCCGGGAAAACCGGGTGAAATATCAGTGCAACATCCCCTGGCTGATCCTGTTTGACCCCA
>OQWM01000937.1_pt1 | contig 19752 bp, 12 predicted proteins | sample 1691531 | NCBI WGS metagenome assembly OQWM01 (sample SAMN03418257, study PRJEB22391) | human gut metagenome | biome: human-gut; feature: organic feature; material: feces | host: Homo sapiens | place: Tanzania | collected 2013-01
GTATCTGATATGGCAGATAAAATGGATCAGGCTAATATAGAAAGAAATAGTCAGGGACAACATAATGCAGAAGATGTTTTGAAGTTCCTTGACTTCAAGTCTATACAGGAAGATATTGGTAACCTTTCTACAGCAGAGCTTCAGTTGGGAGCTGTAGATATTAATGGTAAGAGAATAGATTTCTCTAATGCAGAAGATGCTTTAAGGAAGGCTGATGATTTCAATGATAATCATAAAGGTCTTACTTCAATAGTAGTACAACATGGTGACATCTATAACATCATTGTTTCAGAAAAAAACTCCAGGACACATACCTATGGAGATAGTGTTAAGAAAAATCTTCAGACTTGGGATATTTATAAGCAGGTATTTAATAATGTAGGTGTAGATATAACTGCTATGCCGCAGGAACTTCAAAGTGTATTCAATGCAATGAATACTGATTTAGCACAATATCTTAAGAACCTTGCAGGAGTAGGTATTAGTAACCTTTATAAGAAGGATGCTATGATTCTATTCACCTTAAGTCCTAATTCTCCACATGTTCAAAGGGTTATCAACACCTTTGGTTCTATTGAAAATGCAGCACAGACCCTTAATGACTTTAATCATGGAGCTATAAATCTTACTGTTCCACAACAGAGATTATTAATGAGGGCTATTACTGATGCCAAGAAATATCAAGGTATAGATATGGATGCTCTTATTAATCAGGTTGCTCAATTGAAAAACAATATCTATACTAATAGTCCTGAACAGAAGATTAAGGCTGAAATTCAAATGCTTAATAAGAAGTATAAGATAGACATCAATGAGATTCATAGGACATCATCTAAAATTAGAACTCTTTCTGATGCAGCAGCAGATGCTGCTATTACTCTTCAAAGGCAGATTAGGCAACTTGAAAAGGAAAAAGGTAATAATACTGAAGGAAAAAGACTTGAAGGTGTACTTAATAAACTTATGAAGGAGTTATCTAGTAAGAAATATTACTCTGGAGTATTAAATTTCTTAGGAGAAGCATCTTCTCAAATAGCTGATATTGATACTATTCTTCAAGGTATTCCTCAAACGGGTACTGAACTTGAAAAGGCTTTTGGTACAGCTAAGATTCTACAAGACATTAAATCCCTTAAAGACCAATACTATACTTTGGTTTCTGCACTTGCAGATGAAAATTTGATTATTGATGAGTCTATCAGTCAGAATGACATTAATAATATTAGAATGTCTGCCAAGGATTTGAAGGATTTTTTTGATAAAAAGGATAAAGCAATAGATGATCTTACTGAAGGCACTATGATTAATCTCATGCTACAAATAGTGGGTAATACAGCCCCAGATGGTCAGTCAATTATTAATGCAGTTAGGATGGCAGCTGCTGATTCTTCTTATATGAACTATCTGTATAGTATGGGCAGAGCTTCAAACCCTGTAGTTGCAGCTGCTGGTTCTATCATTCATAATGCCCAAGACTCTCGTGATAAGAAGATAAATGACATCTCTCTTAGAATACGTAGAGCTACAGACAAACTTTATAAAGTAGGTTTCAATTCAGAGTTTATGTATGAAGATGAAGGACATATTGCAAGTGATATTGATTGGGAACTCTATAAAGCTACAAGACAAGCTAAAATAAAATCTTTCTATGCTCAGAATCTTCGTGGATTTGATTTAAAACAGGCTATTGAGGATTGGGAAGATCAAAACACTGAAGAGCGTGTAGTTGATAAAACTAATAGAAGAACAGAAAGAGTTCCAAATAGTAATTACCGTAAGCAAGATAACTTCCAAAAAGATTGGTCTCCTGAGCAGATAGAGTATTATGATACTATGATGCAGCTTAAGGGAGAGATAGGTTCTCTGCTTCCTACTTATGCTCAGCATCAATATCTTCCTCCACAGGTTAGACGAAAATTTCTTGATGCTATGAATAATGCTAAAAGTATTAAAGATGTAGGCAAGGCAATTAAAGATAAGATACAAAACCTTTATAAAGTGAGAGAAGATGATGAGAACTATAATACAAATGGTATTATTGATGGTGATGAGTACTCCATTACACATGGAGCATTTGACAATACACCTCTTAGACAGATACCTATATTCTTTATTAATAAGGTAGAGCAAGGTGAACTTCTGAGAAACTTCTCTTCTGGTATACAAGCACTTGCTGGTACAGCAGTAAACTATGATGCTATGAGTCAGGTTGCAGATGTAGTGGAGTTTATTGGTAATTTCGTAAAAACACAGGAAGGTAAGGATAATAAATCACAAGCTGATATAGTACAGAATGGAGAGATACGAGTATTTAAAGACCTTTGGAAAAGGGCTATGAATACCAATACTCAATCTATTATAGAAGGCTTTATATCTCAACACATTTATGGACAGACAATAAACCCTAATGAGAATAAAACATGGTCAAAGATATTTGGTAATATAGTTGCTTATTCTTCATTTAAAGGTCTTGCAACAAATGTCAAGGGTGCTGTAGCCAACTACCTTATGGGTGAGTTTCAGATGCTTATTGAAGCAGGTGCTGGTGAGTTTTATGGTTTTACAGACTATGTATGGGCACACACTAAACTGTTTGGTAATACAGGTGTTAAAGGAGAGTTTGCAGAACTTCTTACTAATAATATCAATCATAAGAGTGTTCTTATGAGAGAGCTATTTGACCCTCTGCAAGAGAATTTCTCTCAGAAGAGCCATACAAAGTACTATACAAGCATGTTTAGACAACTTGTTTCTTATGATTGTTCTTTTATAGGCTACTCCTCTGGTGAATATCTTATTCATTATGTCAATATGTATGCTCTTCTTCATAATCAGAAAGTACTGCTCAATGGTAAGAAGATTAACTTATATGAGGCTTTTGAAGTTACAAATAAGCAAGATGGTAATTCAGAGTTACGTTTGAAAGCAGGAGTAACAGATCTTGATGGCAATGCTATAACAGATGATTTCATTGATAAAATAAGAAAGAAACTTCGCTATGTAAACCAGTCTACACATGGAGCAATGAATGATGAGGATAAAGGTATTCTTCATCAGAAATGGTGGGGACGTGGTATAATGAACTTTCGTCAATGGATGGTAGAACATTATTCAAGAAGATTTAGGACACGTCATTTTGATGCTTCTCTTGGTATGGATAGGGAAGGTTATTGGGTAAGTCTTTGGAAAGGGCTTGCCAATGATGATACTAAGGACATTTGGAATAGAAAGCAACATGCAAAAGCTATAGGTATGTTTATGAAAGACTTCTATACCTTTATGCTTAGGTCAGAAGCACAATGGCATAATCTTGATGAAATGCAGAGATATAATATCAAGAGAGTCAGGACAGAGATGCTGATGTTTGCTTGTCTGTTGGGACTTAGTTTTACTCTTGGAGCACCAGAAGACCATAAGAAAGAAGCTTGGCGTAGATTTTGGATTTACCAAACTAAGAGAGCACTGCTTGATACAGAAGCTTCAATGCCTGTACCACAAGCAGCTTCAAGTATTCTTACTACAATTAATTCTCCAATGGCATCCTTAAATACTATAAATGGTTTCTTTTATGCTTTTTATGGTCTTGGTAATGGAGATGTATTTACTGAGATTAAGTCAGGAGATCATAAAGGTGAAAATAAATATGTAAGAAACATGCTTAAGTATGTTTTCCCTTTCTTTAAAGATTGGGAACAAATGCAGAAGATGGATGAGGATGATGCTATTTTCAAAGTATTTGAAAATTCACCAAGTAATCACTAATATATTAAGGAGTAGTGCTTTAAAAGTACTACTCTTTTTTTATTTATAATTATTTGTAACTACCAATAAATTGTTTACCTTTGCAAATAACATTTCATTACAACTAAAAATACAATTATGGCAATACTCTTCATCTGTATCATTGCAGTAATATTAATATATTGCTTAGCAATAATAAGTAAGAATACTAATACTATACCTATAACAGAACCTACAATACCTACCCCACCTACAATACCAACAAACAACAAGAAAAAATTAATAGGTCCTTTCAGTAAAACTTGGACTCTTACAGAATTTTCAAGGGAGTTTGGTTCTATGCAATATAGTAATCATCAAGTTAATCATAATACTGGAATAATTTTTACTTCTTGTAAATTCATTAAAAATGGTAATACCACCTATGTCAATTTTCACAAGTCTTTAGGAGTTCTTACAAAAGAAGAAATCCTACAGAAAAAGAAAGACTTGAGAGTTGGCTTAAATATGAATGATAAGTATGTACTTTTCATAGAAAAAGCAGGAAAATTAGAAAATGTTGATTTAAATATACAAGATTATGAATAAACAACTTATCATTAAATGGTGCAAAAGAGTAGGTATAGTTATTGCTTCAGTAATAGGAACGTTTTTTCTCTATGCCCTATCATATTATGTATATGAAGATTATTATATTCCACATCATATTGAATCCTTATATCAAGAAGGACTCAAGAACCCTGATAAGGCTGAGAACAATATAAAACAATTATTAAAGGAGTATGGAGAGGACTCACAAACTAAAGCATTAAACCTTATGAAGTTTTATGCTAATAAAAAAGAGTTATGGGCACAAACCCTGCTTGAGAAGTATAACTATAAATATGGTATTACTTTAAATAGTATAACACCTATCAATAAACATATTTGGGGTATTAATATTGGAAAGTCTACAAAACAAGATGTCTTAAATTACCTTGACTCAATGAATCTCATGCACTTAGAATTAGAGAATGGAAGTGTTACTCAAGTACTTGAAGGCTTTGAATTTGCTGGGATTTTCTGGAATACTGTATATTGCTATTTCACTAATGACAAGATTTATAAAATTACATTTGTATATAGACCTAAAGGCTCTCCTTCAGATTCATTTGACAAACTTAGAGACATGCTTGCTACAAAATATACTTTATCAAAGACTTTTGATTCAAAAAAATGTCAAAGTTATATCTTCTCTATTAAAGATTCAAATACATTAATTGAGATAGAAATAGACTCTAATATGAAACTAATTCTTAAATACACTGACACAAAAATAAAAAATAAAAAATTACAACAGGACATAAATTCTATTTGATACAATTGAATAGCTACAATATATAAGACAGAGGGCACAATACCCTCTGTCTTCATTCTCCTGCTTTATTTATTATTGTGGTATATCATTCTCTCCCCCACTAAAACTTCCAGTACTACTAGAACCACTATTATCTGTTGCAGCTCTCTTAGAATCTCGTGGTATTGCTATATACACATCTTCTTCTGTTGTTTCATTTGGTCTCCACCAATGTTTCTCTGCATCTGCTCCAGCAGGAATTACATATATCTCATAGTCAGAAAGATTTCCATTACCTATTGCATTTCTAAGATATGGATTTCTAATATTACCATTAGCATCTACAAGAGTATTAAACTCCTGCTCAGATAAGGCTCTTGCTGTACTCAAATCCTCAATAGGAATACCAGCACTATTTTCATCATTACTGTCTTTATACTTTGTTCCAGTCTTTGCTCCTACCATTGTCACTTGCTTATTTCTTGTATTATAAGCTGATGTTCTATTATTTCCATTTTTACCAGAAGCCTCTGCTTTTATATTTGCCACTGCAATGGCTTTCTTTAATGATGGATCTACATCAGGATTATACTGCCATTTACCATTCACTCTTTCAAATCCATTTGAAGCTGCTGAGAGTTCCGTCTGTTCTCTCTGCCTTGCATCAGCTGTTTTCTCTGCAAGTGTCATCACTCCCAAATCTCTCTGAGGACTATGATTCTCCTGATATACTGCTCCATCTATCATACCATTAATAACAGATTGCCTTGCTCTTCTGAGGTTATATCCACTAAGGTTTTCATTCACTCCTCTCTCCTCAAGTATAGCATCAGCAGCTCTTTGCAACTCTGGTATTGTAGACATGTCTTCATAGAACTTTCTTATGGTCTCAGGACTATATCCCATTTTCTGCACATAATCTCTATAATAACCATTCAATGTACTTCCTGCATCTCCTGCTGAGAATACTCTCGATGATGCTGCCTTACCAGCAGCTGCTCCTCTTGTATACAGTTCATTACCACTAATCCTATACAGATTAGGAGTGTTACCATCAAGGAAGTCATCTATGTTTAGATTGTCATTAGCATATAGCAGTGAAGTATCTTGTGCTCCAAGACTCTGCCTTAGCTTCTTCTCTTCTCTCATAGCTTCATCTGCTTGAAGTATTCTGCCCATCTCTCCCTGGTATCTTCTTTTCAAGGATGTCAAGGCTCTCCTATTTCCCATTGTAAGACCATTATGTGCAAGGTCTTCTGCTTGTGTCCTAAGGTCATTAGCATAGCCTTCATATATCTGCCTTGCCTTACTTCCTTCTGGCAATGTCTCACTAAGATACTTAAATTTATCTGCACCTTGTGTTAAGGTGTCATACTGTTCTTCACTCTTCTCAAAAGCATCCTTGTATGCAGAAAATGGTACAAGCATTTCCTGCATACTGAATGGATTAAATAAGGGTGAAACTACAAATGAATAGTCTGGCATATCTTCTACTCTTTAAAATGTTAAACCTTTCTTTTTCCTATTTATCTTGCCTCCACATGCTGCCTTTTTCTTTCTAAAATAGCCTTTACCTATATTCTGCTTGTCACTCATTGTTCCAAACAATCCATCAGCAGCCATATCTGCAATCATATTATGTTGTGCATTCTCCTTACCCCAGGCTCCCAAACCTGCAAATAAGCCATTCACATTACCATATATTCCTTGATTCCAAGCAGCATCAGCAGCCATTCTCTGCCTTGCAGCATCCATCTGCATCTGTGCTCTAAGTTGTCTGTTATTATTTGCTATCTGAGCATTGGTAGCTGATGTCTGATTTGCAGCATTAGCATTATACATATCTGTACCTCTATTGAACTCTGCTACTCTCTGTCTCTGTGCATCATTATATTCCAAAGCTTTCCTATAAAGCTCACCATCTGCTATCTGACTATTATAACCATTTGCTATAAGTCCTGCCATCTTAGTTCCCATTGGTGAAGCATTATTTAGAATTGCTCTGTCTGTAGCTCTACTATTAGCATCCATCCTATTCTGCTCATACCATATATCCATTGGTCTATAGGTCAGATAGTTGCCTATTGGCTTATAATGTGCCATTGCAGGACTTCCATTTGCTATCTCCAATGAAGCATTCATTTCTGAATAGTCTGGCTTTCCTATACCTAAGGCTTGCATCCCAAGACCTACCACTGGTCCTAATAGTCCTGCTGTTCTTCCCCATGTTGGTTTATGTGCTGGCTCATACTCCTCATCATCTACCTTACCTTTCTTATCAGAAGTAACTACAGCATCTATTGGTCTTTTATAGTAGTTATATTCATAATCACTATTAGCATCTTTCCAATTATAATTTCCTGCACTATTCCATTCTTTTGGTATATCCCCTACAATCTCATCTACTGTTCCATCATCATTCACTACAAAGTTTCCTGTTACTTTGTTTCTCAACATTTCATTAGGGGTTTTCCAATATGTTCCAGGATGAGTATTTCTAACACCAGTTCCATTGGGGTCTTCAAAGATGGTCTGATAGTCCCTCCTTGCATCTTTCAACCAACCATTATTATCAACATATCTTGCTGCATATTGTCTTGCTGCTTCTGGTGCATCCTTACTATTAAGTATCTGCTGCAAGTAGAATAGTCTGTTTTCCTCATTCTCTTTTAACCAATCTGAGCCTCTCTTATAAGCATCTGTCTGTGATAGGGCTTTGCCTATTTCCTCCGACTTCATACCTTTCTTTACAAGACCCTTCTCTACTGCTTCCTTCCAAGCTGCATCAGTACTACCATTCCAAGCATTATAGTCTTCCTTTCCCCAACCTCCATGTACAAAGTCAAAGGTTAGTTTTCCATTCTCATTTGGAACATAAAAACCAAAGTCATATCCTCTTGAAAGAGCATCCTTCAACATAGGATCGTCTTTTCCTAAAGCTTCTACAAAGGCTTTGTTTTTCAATATGTTTTCCCAATCATCTATCTTACCTATCTTATGGTCTTCTGCCCACTTATTAAATTCTCTGTCTGTAGGTGTTTTCAAAAGATTATATATCTTTTTCTTCATGTCTCCACCCTTATCAAATCTGTTCATCTTTCCACCACAAGCATTTATCTGTTCTGTATTTCCTTCTTCTCTATTAGGCTCTTCCACTATCTGTTCTCCATTATCTTGTTGTCCTTGAAGCTGCTCTTCCTGTTGTGCATTATTTAGCTGTTCTTCTCTCTGAGCTTGCTGTGCTTCCTTAGCCTGCTGTTCCTGCATAGCTATCTGTTGCATTATTGCCTGCTGCTGTTCTGGAGGTAGTTTGTCAAAAGCATCTTGCATTTCTTCTCCCTTCTGCCTCTCCTGTTCATCTGCAAGGTCATGGAGTTGTTTCTTCAACCCATTCTGTGATATAGGGTCATTTGGTCTCTCAAGACTTTCCTTCTCAAGTTTCTTTGACAAATCTGCATAGCTTATATCAGTATTTTTTCCTACATGAAATTTCTTCTTTGTTTCTGCATCTGCCTTTATTCTCTTACTAAACACATAATCATCAAATATAGTCTCTCCCTCTTCTACCAAGTTTGGCTGACCATTCTCACTACTTATTCCTACTTGCACACCATCATAAGGATTTTCCTCATGTGAACCTCCTGCACCAATAATAGTAAGACCATCTGTAAAGTCTCCTCCATTAGTCTGCATATCTCCACCTAAAGCAAACTTAGCAGCATTCCTTGCAAAATTGGCTCTCTTCACCACTTCAGGTGAATACTTATCTTTATTAGCTAACACATGTGATGCAAACTCTTGTACTCCCATACCATGTGCCTTAGCTTCTTTAGTGAATAATCCTCTATGACTCTTCTTGATATGAATGCCTCCACCTGACTCAAAGGTATTTATAGGTGTTGAAGGTATATTGTCAAATACAGTTCCAGTAACCTTGTTTTTCATGTCTGCCATTCTATTCTTTGTTACAAGATAATCTGACATAAATCCATAGTCTATAGCTCCTGTATCTTGAATAGGCATACCTCCAAGAGGACCACCAAAAGCAGCATAATTTGCAAGCATATTATCCATTTGTGTCCCTGCTATATTATCAATGTTATTATCTACACTTCTATTTGCCCATGACTCTGCATTTGCTCTTTCTGCTCTTAGCTGTGCATTCAACCTTCTGGCTTTACCTTTATTAAAAACTCCTCCTTTATAAGCATTCTGCACTCCTGCAACAGCATTTGGACCTTGTATATCATCAAAAGATGAAGCATTAGATATAAAGTTGTTCAGATAACTTGTACCTTCATTAGCAGCATTAAGTTTCTTTTGGTCTGTTTTCATGCCAAAGAGGGCATTAATACCACCACCAACAATACCTGATGCTGCTGATACTATACCTCCTACTAAAGGATTGACTGTACTTAATGCACCACCTACAGTACCTCCTATACCACTTATTGCATTACCTGCACCAGAACTAAGCCCTCCACTTATAACTCTATTTGCTGCACCACCTACTACATTACCTAATGCACCTACAACATTGCCTACCTTACCTACTCCACCTACCTTACCTACAGGCACATCTACATGCTTAGGTAACCAGCTTGACATTTGTGAATTTGTTATTTCTGATGGGTCTATTGTTTTAGTTAGACTTCCCAAACTTCCTACATCAACATTATTCAAGTAGCTAAAATCCAAGCCATCAAAGATATTCTGTTGTTCTCTATCTACTCCTGTAGCAAACAATGGTTGGTTCCATTTGTTCACTTTATATAATTTATTTCTTTTTCTCATATTAGTAATATGTTTATTGCAAAGATACTTCTTTACACTCATTACAACTCCTCTCTTATCCTTATAATAAAAAGAGGTAAGAAAATCATTAAGACTTCCTTACCTTCTTTTTATTATTCAAAATATGTTGCCATGATGTCATGTACCTCTACTTTACTTGTGACTCCATTTTTTGTAAGCTTTATATATGCCCAAGGATTTCTTATCCTATCCAATGGTCTTGCCTTAAACCTCTTTATTCCCATCAAGGACTCTATAGCAGCATTTATCTTGTTTACCTCTACATTGTCCCTTGGAATATCACACCTCCACATTCTGAACTTCCTGTTAAGTGAAGCATTGCCATCTGAGTTTCCATGAGTAAATCTATCATGGCCATCTCTATCACTAAGACTAAGCTTTCCATGTTGATACTCATTCCATACTTCTATGGTGTCAAAGGGTAAGATGGGAGTAAACTTATCCTTAATTTTATCATATACCCCTTCTCCTTCTACACAGGCTCTAAACTCCAAGTTAGTAAACATCTTATCCATCTGTGGCTCTTGATTAGCAACTAATGTCATTGAGAAGGGTTTTGTTACATCAAAGAAGTTACAGTATTCTCCTGCTTGATGTTGCCATAAATTTGAAGATTTCACCCATATTCCTATATCATCAAGATTAATAAAATAGGGCGTTCTACCATAATCATAGAATGAAGTGAAGCAGTTAAACTTTTCTGAATAGGCCAATGCTATTTCTCCATTAATGAATAGCACATCTTGATTCAACTTGTCATAGTAAGCTACAAATGAATCAAACATATTAGGTGTCCATTCTACTTCTGCTGATGGAATATTCTGCTTAGCCCAAGCATTAAAGCCTCCTGCTGTACTCAAATTATTCAATTGACCATTAAACAAATATATACTCTTCTCATTGCTGTCCATAAAGTATATGCCTAAAGGTGTCTGCACCATAGACCACTTATTTGAACAGCCTACTGTGTCTGAATAGTATCTCTTACCTTGTACTTTCTGTGAATTTGCTATCTCAATAGGTACTCCTTCTGTAGTAGAAATTTGTGTATTCTCATTATACAGTATCTGGGATATACCACTATCTTGGAATGAAAGCAACTGATTATTAAGCCTTGTAAGCTTGTTTATCTTTCCTTTGTCTCCATCCATCTCCAATGTATTAGCTAATGTGATGTTTGTCCATAAGTCTACATCTGCTCCATTCTGCTTGGTCTTAGTCCAAGTCACTGTATTTGGAAATGATGTGCTTTTATAACTATCTTCATCCATTATCTTATATGAGAAGAAATTATCCATCTGAGAATAAACAGGATTTATTAGATTAAAGTTTTGAGGAGTCATATTCAAATTACTTAACTGTCCCCTATTCTTGTCATACCTTCCATCTATATTCACTCTTGTCTCCACCATAAATGAAGCAATTTCTACTACTTGATTCTTGTCTTCTGGACTAAAAGGATATGTCTTCAAACATTCATATCTCTGGAAATATGTGTCTCCCCATTTAAACTCTAATGTACATTGCTCAGTATTTTCATCAAATGATACTGAAGGTCCACAAGGTATCCATGTGGCTGCTTGCAATGCTTCATCTGATGCTCCTCCAAAAATTATATCTTTATCATATTCCTTATATACTTCAATAATTGGAGCTTGTCCTAAACTTAATGACTCTGTACCTACCCAAGTATAAATATCTGTTCCAATACTTGCTACCAAATGTGGAGTAGACTTGTATTTTATACTAATACCTTCTCTCCATTGAGCTAATCCTTTTACCTTATCACCTATATCATTGCCTTCGCTTCTTCTTTTATACCAACCCCAAGTATCATTTTTCCTATATAATTCCCATATACCATTTTCAGAACTGGTATCCTTTGGATCTTTAAGTGTTAATCTGAAGTAACTTCTTGATTTATAAGTTGTATCTACATTTTTTCTCCAAGGATCTCCTACTAAATAATATGGGGAAGGTTCACTTGGAACTATCATAGTATCTACATTACCTTGATATATCTGCCCATTAACTTTTACTACAGATAAATAGTCAGCATTGAACAATTGAATATCAGAAACTCCTAATATTGGAGATTTTTTTATTTCTGCATATTCAATACTGGAACCAAATCTATAGTTACTTATTCTCTTTTTTAAAAGTTGAGCACTTCTGTTATCTCTGGCTACATCATTGTTCAAAGAACCATTCTTATGCCACATATAAACTGGAAAATCTATAGGAGGACTGCTGGTATTATAAGCACTATATTTTGTATTTTCATAATCATCTACCACATAGTCATTATAAAAGAGTCCTGAAATAAGAGCACCACATCCTGGAGCTACAATACTTCTATGAACAAATCCTGCTGCATCTGAACCCATTGTAGGTGTTGATGTTTGAATACTTATATCTCCATAAGTCTTTTCAAAAGTAATACGTCCAACTGTACTTAAGTTATAACCCTTGAAATCTGTATGAGTTATAAAGTCATCAAACTCTATATCTGGAGAATTTAAGGTTATAAAGGATGTGTCTATACAATAAGAATCTTCATCAGTAAAAGTACCCATGATTTCTGTACTTGATAAATATGGAGATACTAACATAGAACTGAATCCTTGACTATCTGGAGAAAAAGTAATAAACTGATGTTCATACTGTGATACAAGCTTTCCATTTATACCTACATAACCTCCTCCTGTATATCCATCTTGTTCAGTAAATTTATCATTTGGTATATTCCAATCAGGACCTACATCCTTTGTAAAATATCCTGTTCTAAATAACCACGATGCTGTGGCATACAAATTATTCTTCCTATCTACTGGTCTATACATTGTAGGACACCCTATACCTTGATATAGAATAGTTCTATCCTGTGTTCTTGGTATTGCAAATACTGGTCTTACCTTTCTATAACCTTGGTCATGTAAACTTTTAAATATACTATCAGTACTTGTTTCTCCTATAGTTTTTATTTTATATTCAAACTCTGGAACTTTTATAACTTGTATTCCTTCTGGATTTAATCTTGTTCCAGCTTTGGTTTCCTCAAAAGGTACAGCCATACATTGTTTGTCTCCTATCCAACATGGTTCTGACCATTTACCATTCTTATACTGAAATTGTACTCCTAATCTATAATATTCCCTGGATTTAAAGCAAGCTGCTCCTTGGTAATTGTCTTTAGTATCCAAAGTATTATAATATGTAAAGGGAGGCTTAGAGGATTGTTTAAACTCTCTTTCTTTCGATAATGAATAGACATTTTCATTTGCTAAAAAATTCTTTTCAGTATCTTCTTTTTCTTCTAAAACAATTCCATTCTCAGCCAACAACCTTTTCTTTATATTTATAGGTGGTCTTTTTACAGTAATATTTCCCAAAAACAGTGTCTCATCTTTCTGTTCTAATGTTTTAACAACTACTTCTTCTCCCCCTTTATATAAGAGTTCTGTAGGGTCTATTGTTTCTCCTATAGTACCATTATCTATATATGTTATAGATGAGACATCTTCTCCTATCTCTAAGTCCTGTATTCTCTTAACTATAGGTGTTGCATCTTTTGATGTTCTAAGGATTGAATAAATCCTTAAATAATCAAAGTTCTTATCTATATTGTTTACTTGAATCTTAAAGCAATTTGCTATCTTCTCCTCTGGACTTCCTGCTCTATTTATATAAGAGATATACTGCAAATGTGTTGTATAAAATATATTGCTTTCCTGACCATATTTATTATAGTAGGTAAAAGCATACTGTATTACTCCAGGAGGAAACTCTCCTGCACCATACATTTTACTAACAGACACAGTTTCCTTTAAAGCTAACTCTGGTACAAAGTCAAAAGAGGAACTAATATACTTATTTGTCTTATAATCCATTGAAGGAGCTATATTGATTACTCTTGGCTGATTGAGTCCATCTGTCCAATACACCTTCTGAATATTCTCTGACTCATAAGATACTAATGTCTCTATAGGATAATTAGGATTAAATTTCAATGAACCAAAATAAAGAACCTTACCTTCAAGGTCATATTTCTCATCCTTTGATTTTTCAAAGACATATATATAATCACTGACAGTAAATAATACTAACTTATGATTAAGCACAGCAGTACCAATAGGTATTCCAGTAATAACTGTTTCATTGGTTATCTCATTAGTCTGCTCATCAACATTACTGATATATCTACCATCAATATTCTCTGTGGCCCAAGGCATAGTGTCTACACGAAGTCTCAGTTTCTTTGGTCCTCTTTCATTTACCCAAGACATCATTGTGTTACCTTCATTGGTAGCAAGTCTTATATTAAGATTCTCAAAAGCAAACTCTGGATTAAAGGCAGAAACTGACATATCTTTGTTCATGCCTTTTGTTTTCCAATTGATATATTTCTTTGCCATATTAATATCTCCTTCTATATTCCCTATCTCCTAAGTTCTTAAATCCATTATCAAAATGTGTCACTGGCTTTATCAATGTATTAAGATACCTTGTAATACTTTCCATTTCTGACACTGATGGTGTTGTCATCTCACTCTGTAATAGACGTGCTGCCCAAGCATACTCTGTCTGCGCATTGCTTAATACTCCTGCTGACATATTATTTGTGTCAAACTTTACTGTAAACACCTTTACCTTAATATATGCCTCCAGTGCATTTAGATAGGTCTCATTATCTATTAGTAATGGAAATCCATCCTCATCTACTGGTATTGCCTTATATGCCACTTCTACTCTTCCTACTGGAAATGATGTGAATATTACTCTACCTTGTGTTTTGAATGACATTTCTTCCACATATTCATTCCTTGGTGGTATATACTCATTCTGGATATTATTCAACAAGTCCTTATGTGCATTTACTTCTCTTGGCTTTGACCTCAATCCTTGAGCAAAAGTATCTGTCATTGCTCTCAGACAAATCCCTGTATTAAGGTCTTTAACTTGTATTATTGATATAAGGTCACAAGGTAATAGTCCTCTATAATCCTTTATCTCTATTTCAGCAATCTTGTCTTGATATAGACTTGGATAACCATGCAGAGATATAAACCTAAGAGTATGTCTTACTACTTGCTCAAGAGTTAAGTTTTTTAATAATGGGTGTTCTACTAAATCATCAAGCACTCTCCTTATATTTGTATATTGTATCTCTGTTACCATAATGTATCCGTTTTACCGTTGTTAATACTCTTTGCTAATGCTCTCTTTATAAATTTGTTTACCTCAAACTCATAGAAAACTTGGTTCTCATACATAGCATGATGTCTACTGTACTTTATATGATATAGGTATTTTGACTCATATCTCAGAAGTATTTTGTTTTTCTTTGCTTCTTCATCTTTATACCAAAGTTTTATTGTTTTGTCCCAATTTATAGGATAACCTATCTTTAGCTTTCCATCTACTATCTTTACCTCTGGCTTGAACTTTCTCAATTCAAGTTCTCCCATATTATGAGGAAACTTTACTGTATTTCCCTTGACTATCTCTTTGGCCAATAAGTTATTTATTCCTCTGATTATACTATAGAACTCATGCTCTTTTAAAGGTCTGCCTATGTCATACCAGCCATTCTTTCTTATTTGCTTATAAGCATTATATACTCCCCATGAATTTCTCACCTTTGATTTCTTTGGAGCATCTGCCTTCATAAGCTTTAATCTAAACTCCTTATAATCCATTTCTAACTCTGTTTTGTTGCTACCTTTGACATATCATCACTTGCATTGTTATTCTGGTCTACTGGCTTATACATGCTTCCTACAAGTTCTTTTACTACAAGCTCTGTTAAAGTAGGTACCAAATATTCTCTTATTGGAAACTCTCTCTCCATTACATCACATACTGTAGTATCTCCTTCACATTTATATTTCTCTATCTCATCAAAGTCCTCAAATATAGCACTCATACTTATTTTCTCAAGATACAGGAATTGTGAATTTATACTCTTAAGATACAGATGCAAATCTGTTCCCAATGACACATATATTATGTTTCTTAAGAACTTGTTTGTACCTATATATCTCATCTTATCTCTTGGCACATAAGTAATATTTATTCCCTGATAGAAGTCTATAGGATATACTCTTGGCATATTACCTTCAAGTAGCTTTGGTATCTTTTTCACTGTTCTAAGATAATATCCTCCAGTACATGGACTTCCATCTATTGCTGGCACTTTCTCCAAGGCAAGGCATATCTGCTGATACTCAAACTCTGATGCTATATCAGTAGTTGTCTTTAACTTCTCCTGTTCCTTTTTTATTAGAAAACTCCTGTATTTCTTTAGTAGAAATAGCACATGGTCTTCATTGAAGAATGAATCATCAGAAGTATTTGCTTTTGCTAAGTCCAGTACCATATATACAATTTCCTTTACTAACATATCTCTTCTTGTTTTAAGCTAAAAGTTTTAAGATTCTATTGTCTTTTCATACTAAAAATAGTATAGCTCTAAAGCAAAAAGAGTTAAGAAGTTTTTGTTTGATTCATAGTATAAAACCCTGCCTTAACTCCCTAACTCTTTATTTTTTACTCTTTTACTTTTTTACTCTTCCATTACTACCATAACATCTGACTGAGTATCTGTCTCAGCTCCATGTATTACTTTTACAACATTTGTGTCCTCAAGAGCTTTCACTCTCTGAGCCATCTCTGTCATTTCTCCTAAATGTAGTTTTCCCATTTTCAAATAATCTGGATAAGGTATTAAACAACTTGTTCCATAGATACAGTCTAAGGCTTTCTCTATAAAACAATAATCTCTCTTACTCAACATGCCTTTATAGTCATGGAATACAAAGTCTCTATAGAAACTCAGCACTAACAGCTTCATGCTGTGACTCTTTGACATATATCCTCTTAACTCTAAGGCATGAAAATATTTAGACAATGCTTCAAACAATAATTCATCCATTGCATCCACAACTTTTTATTATATTATTGCTACAGCCACTCTTTACTACACCAAATAATTTGTTATAGAACTTGATGGCTGCTACATAATGCTCTGTCTCTATAGCTGCCTTAAAGGCATTCCATAAAAGAATAAAGTCTGCAAACTCTGTTGGAACATTACAGTCTTCTATCAATTCCTTGGTATAGTCCATAACTCTTTGATAAAGGATAGTCTCATCAAACACTACTCCGAGAGTAGTCTCTTCATCAAGTCTGCATGGTGTGCAAGCTCCTGGTGTTCCCTTACATTTTATATATACAAAGAACAATGTGTTACTCATGTCTGCCTTATTAAAGGCTATTGCCTTTGGATCTGTCTCCCATGACCTTGTTAGGTCTAATGGTGTAAGTACTAAATCCAATTCCTTGACATTGCCTTCTATCTTCTTTATATATACATAGTCTGAGGTAGGAGTCCCTGGTGCTGTCTCTGACACTTTATCTGCTGTCATTACTACTACTGAGTCTATGTATATGTTGTCGAAGTAGTCTGCTCTGTTCACATGTGCATTGATATACAGTCTCTTTCCATCATCTGAGATTCTTAATTGATCAAATAGTATCATATCTCCCTTTCTTTAAGTAAAACAAAAAGAGGAATCAGGGATACATTCCCCAATCCCTCCATCATATAGTTTATTATGAAACAAAGACTGCTACATTATATGTTTTTTTCACTTACACTACTTGCCTTTGCAAGTGGACTAATTGTAAGACCAGTAGCTGTATTGAATGCAGTAATAATCTTATTAATCTCAGTAAAGGTTTCTTCTCCCTCTGATGGTACTGCAATAGTAATGTCCTTCTCTGTCCTATAGCTATTGACACCTGTATCTGTAAAGGCATAATGAATCTCAATTACATCATAGTCCTTACTTGGGTCTATCATGCCTACTGTCTCAATGTCATTAGGCCAGCCAATCTTCCTATACTGGTCTCCACGCTCACCAAGAAGAAAGTACTCAAGGTCTGCCATCTTCTTACCATTGCCTACTAATGTAGTGGAAGCTTCTGTTGTTACAGTTCCCCATATCAAATCATCTATTCCGTCATACACTGTGGTTGGCACTACATCAAAGTATACTCTTTCCTGTGCTTCTGTACCAAGATGCCATGACTGAGGAAGCTCCTCAATTACAAGACCAGCTGCACTTGCTGTAAACTTGAGATATGGATTACTTGTTGCATTTGCTCCTACCTCTCGTGAGAAACTTAAATTAAGTGATTTTGCCATTGCCTGATAGAAGGCTGTTGCTGTCATGCCCTTTACTGCATGTACTGCTGCATCCTTAAAGTACTGGTCCTGATCACTCATTCCATAGAACTGACGAAGATTAATGCGGAGAATATAATCCTGACCTGCAATAGGATTACCACTGTTAACTGTTGAGTCCAAAACTACCTTCACCTTCTTCATAGGTGTTGCCATAGCTGCTGCCTTGATAACCTTGACATAGTTGATGTTCTTCACTGGAATCCTGTCACTCTTCAATACTGTATCTGGACCAAGTACCTCAAAGTAAACCTCCTTCTCAATGTCACCACAGGTCTTCACCTTGAACTCTCCCTTATTTGCCAATGTAGCATCTGATGCCACTGACTTTGTTGCTACATACAGGTGCCTTACCTGGTTTGTACTAAATACACTCATTTTTATTAAGTATTAAATTAAACATTGTCTACATTATAGACCTTAACTATTATTGCTCTTATTAATTCCATATCCTCTACTTTGCAATGCAAGCTGTACTGCTCTATCAAGTATTCTTTGATGCAAAGCTTTATGCAAGATACAGTCTTTTGCTTCTGTTTCTCCTTCTACTGACAAACCATCTGGTAAGTCAATAAGAATTATTGGAGGTACTTTCTTGATATATCTAATGTAGTAAACTGATACTAAGTACTTGCAGATTATCTCTACATTACCTTCTGACAAGTCAAGCCTCAATGCTCTTCTATCATTAGCCCCTCTAAAAGGATTATCTCTAATTACTTGATACTCATCCTGCTTGACTGGATATACCTTTATTATTGTGTTATCATTACATTTACCATTGTCAACAACCACTGACTCTAATGTTATGAACCATAAGTCCTCAGGAAGAGTAAAAAACTTTGATTTACTCTCAAGACCAAGAGGTGTACCAGAGGTGTTTGTTATTGGTTTAAGATATTTCTCTGTTATCAAATTTGATAAATACCTTCTTAGTTCTTCTGTTCCCTCAAAAGCTTCTCCATAAGGATTCTTACCATTATACAAGCTAAGAACAATTTCCTCTTGTGCTTTTGTCAAAAATACTGACTTCTCATATTCATCAAGAGTTATTGTCTGCTTAGATGTCTCCTCACCAAAGTTGGAAGTAAGAGCATAACTATTAAGCAGTGTGTCAAAGCTGTTTGAAAACTCTTCTATTTTCATATCATTATTGTTTATGGTTATTCACTTCTTTGACCAGCTTGCATTACTGCTTGTAGATTATCTTGACCTGTGTTTGTCCAAGCTATCTTTGCAAGCTCTACTGCTCTCTGAAGTATCTCCTCATGAAGTATTGGGTCTAACTCACATTCCATTTTATCTTCTTTGCCTTCAATCGAAAGACCATCAAGATTAGATACAATAATAGGATTTGGTCTTCTTACATATCTAATTGTATATTTTGTAAGAGTATCTGTAGGACCTACTATAATATCTGCCTTATTAACTACATTATTATTAGTAAGTCTCCATGCTTGATACTTCAATGGTCTCTTGTAAGGCTTGCACATCAACCTTGAGTACTCATCAAATTTAATTGGTATTACCTGCAAAAGCACAATCCTATTATTCCTTGTCACCACTGCCACTTGCGACATCATGGTGAAGGCATGCTCATAAGCCCTGAAGT
>OQWM01000939.1_pt1 | contig 19736 bp, 13 predicted proteins | sample 1691531 | NCBI WGS metagenome assembly OQWM01 (sample SAMN03418257, study PRJEB22391) | human gut metagenome | biome: human-gut; feature: organic feature; material: feces | host: Homo sapiens | place: Tanzania | collected 2013-01
TGCTCCGAAAGCTGGAGCCGCAGGAATTTTTCCTGCACGCGCTTGCGTATATGGCAGACCATCCGCAGATGCCGGATGGCTGTGATGTCAAAAGAGAACGTGCGCAGGCATGGAATGGCTACGCCGTCGTGCGCGGCAAGCACCCGCGCGCAAAGGGCAAGCTCGGAGATATTCTGGCATTTGCCAGAGAAGCTGTGAACGGGCCGAAGATCGAGCATCTTTCGCTGTGCGTGATCGACGGCAAGGAGCGTCTGCCGGATACCTGGTATGATGACAATTTTGAAGAATGTGAGGCGGTATAAACGAATGAAGCGAAAAGAATTAGAAAAATTGCCTGTTCTGCGGGCAACGACTGCGATGCTGAAGCAGGCGGAAAACGAACCGATGATAGAGAGCGGATATTTCCGAAAAGAACTGCGCTATGAACACGAGTACTACGCCAGATGCAAGCGGTTTGATCGGATTCTGAAGGTCGCAATCTATCTGACAAAAAATCTGGCTGCCGGCGGCAGAAAGCCGGTGTATGAGCTGTTTCTTGACTATGATGCGCAGGATTTCCTGACATACAGCTTTATGGAAAAGAAGTGGCGTACCGCGATGCTCCGCAATTTACCGCAGCAGGGATTTGGCATCTATGACGTGCAGATCTCATCCCGTGACTCCGCTGTGATCAGCCAATATCTGCATTCCAAATGGGGCGCGATTGTGGCGATCCGGGAGTTTCAGGAAGGGATTCGGGAAAAGCAGCTTCTGGCCCGGCACAAGAAAGAAACCGATCCGTGGGATGCGGCAATGGCGCTTGTGCCTCCGCTTCCAAAGGACTGGGACAGATGGGTCAGCAAGGTCGGCGTCGAGCAGAATTATATGTTCTATCAATACCGGCGCGGCGGTGCCAAAACCGGCTATTGCAGCTACTGTGACCGCGAGGTTCCGATTCGGAAGCCGAAGCACAATGCGGTTGCCAGATGCCCCAGATGCAGAAGAACGGTGCAGTTCAAATCCTTCGGCAAGATGGGCCGGCTGCGCACAGGGCGGAATATCCTGTATCTAATGCAGCCTTATCCGGGCGGCTTTGTGATCCGGGAATTTTGGGCGGAACGAACCCATGACAAAGAGAAATACAGGAATATCAAGGCATTTTACCATGAGTTCCGCCGCGCGGTCTTTGACGCGGACGCAAAACCGGTGCAGGCATTTTACTGGGGTGTTTATAAGCAGCGCACATCGCGTTGGATCAAAGGCTGCAACTGCAGCGAGGGATATTACCCGGATGAAAGCGGACGCGTGTATGGGAAAACTATCCCGTACCTTGCCAAAACCTGCTTGCAGCGGACCGGTCTCACGGAACTGATTCATGCAAACATGAAGACGGACCCGGAAAAATATCTTGTCGTACTGAAAAGGATGCCGAATTTGGAGCAGCTGACAAAAGCCGGTCTGTTCCGGCTTGCAGTGGAATGTACGCAGGATTATTACAAATTGAGTTCAATTTTTCAGACAACACCCGTGCAGAGAGGTCTTGCACCAAAACTCGGCCTGAACCGACTGGAACTTGCACGGCTGCGGAAGAATCAGGGCGGGCGTGCATTTCTGGAATGGCTGCAATTTGAAAAGCAGACAGGAAAGCCGATCTCAGATTTTGCGATCCAGTGGATGTGCAAGGAACATATTGACCCGCAGCAGCTGCAATTCATTGCAGATCGGATGCGCTATGGGCAGATCCAGCATTACCTGAACAGGCAGATGCAGGAACTGAATTTGAGCAGCGAACGTGTCATTGAACTGTGGCGGGACTACCTTTCCATGGCGTTCCGCTTCGGTTATGACACAAACGACCCCATCGTGTATCGTGTACGCAAACTTCAGCAGCGGCATGACGAATTGGCCGCCCGCGGAGAGGAAATGCAGTTGACCCTTCGTGCCGGAGAGCTCCTTCAGACATATCCGCATATAGAACAGAATCTGCAGGCGATCCGGAAGAAGTTCGCGTTTACAGGCAAACAGTTCCAGATTCAGGTTCCAGATAAGCTGGAAGATATTTTCATGGACAGCCGGAAGCTCTGCCACTGCATTGCCAACAGTGATGTCTACTGGGAGCGTATGGAGCGCAGGGAAAGCTATCTGCTGTTTCTGAGAAAGACAGCCGAACCGGACACCCCCTATTATACCGTAGAGGCAGAGCCGGGCGGCACGGTACGGCAGGTCCGCACCCAGTATAATCGCCAGAATGACGATATTGGCGAGGTGCGCGCATTCCTGAAGATCTGGCAGAAGCAGCTTGCCAAGCGGCTGACGCAGAAAGATAAGCAGCTTGCGGCCAACAGCCATGAACTGCGCATCAAAGAACTGGTGCAGCTGCGAAATGATCAGGTCACGATTCACACGGGCGACCTTGCAGGTCGGCTGCTTGTGGATGTGCTGACAGAGGATCTGATGGAAGCGGCATAACAAAAACGGAGTGGGAGCGCGGCAGCGCTTCCACTCCCATAGAAAGGACTGAAAACATGGATCATATCACAGAAGCGATTTACAACGTCATGTACCAATACAGGTTGGCCTTTACGCCGGACGGCGTGCAGGCAAACCTCGACCTGTGGCGGCAGCAGAAAACGCCACTTCTGGAGCTGCTGCGCCGTCACCCGAACTGGCGGGAGCAGGAGCTTGCGGTTGTGTTCGATCTATCCGAACAGCGGCAGCTTGACCGGGCCTGCGTGGATGAAACAAAGTTTGAAATGTTGACGCTCGCGGAGGAAGCGGGATTGACCGGCGAACGGCTGGAAGAATTTCGGGATGCGCTGGACGCTGCGACGGCGGATTATGCGACCGTTCCGGATGAATCCCGGCTGCCGGTGATCCGGAACCGCGGACATATCAAGTGCGACGCTGGCATGAAGGCAAGCCGCATCATCAACCGGCTGTGCGCAAAATTCGGCATCGACCAATATGAAACAGAGCGGGAGCTTGGACACGGGGATACGCTCCATACCGCACGAGTCAAGCCCTACAACGCGGTTTTCGCGCGGCTGGCTGACGCGCTCAATCCGGTGCGGATCAGCAAAACCGGCGTATTGTCCGTCCATCCGTGCGACTTTCTGGAGATGTCAGCGAAGAAAAACGCATGGCATTCCTGTCACTGTTTAGCAGACGGCGGATGGCGGGCCGGCTGTCAGTCTTATATGGGCGACGGCGTGAGCATGGTATTCTTTACGGTCGACGATGGCGTCAAAGAGCAGTTCTACCGCGCGCCGAGACTGACGCGGCAGATTTTCTGCTATCGGGACGGTGTGCTGCTGCAATCAAGACTATATCCGCAGAATGACGACGATGTGCGAAAGCTCTACCGGAGCATGGTGCAAAGCGTGATCGCAAGATGCCTTGGCCTGCCGAATCTCTGGAAAACGAATACGACACTTACGGAAATCCGACCTTATTGGACAACCGTGCAGGGCAGCCTGCATTACACGGATTATGAGAACGGCTATGCCGCGTTGTCACTGATGAAGGGCTATGGAGACTATGGGCATTTGGATATCGGAAGCGCGGCGCGCTGCGTTGGCTGCGGTCGGCCCTATGATCGACACAACTCAACGCACTGCGGCGAATGTGAAGACATGTGTGTTTGCAAGGCGTGCGGAAGTGTGGTTCCGAAAAACAGCGGCCATTTTTTAGACGGCGACGGATTTTACTGCGCGGAGTGTATGCAGCCGTGCAGCTGCTGTGGGAAACTGCTTCCGAGAGAAGCGCTGCGGTCGGTGCTCAACCGGCGCGGGCGGACAAATCAGCTTTTCCGCGTCACATCCGGGGTAAATGTCCAGACTGGCGTTCCCTATATGCAGTGTGGCGCAACGTTCTGCTACGTTGCATGATCCCCGTTTCGGTGCCGGAAGCTCTGCAAACTTGGCGGCCAGCGCGCTCGAGCACGGCTCTGTTTCAGCCAAAGCCAGCAATTCCCGTTCCCAACGGTAATAGGTTGCTGCATTGATTTCTTCTTGTCTGCACCACGCCCGCACTGACAGGCCGCTGCTGCGGCAGTCCTGTATTCGTGCCGCCCACTCCTGCAGCTTTACACGGTGTTTCAACTCTGCGCTTGTCATCCCCTTACCTCCAATATGACAGTAACGGAACGTTTCGCAACGTCCCGTTACTATTGTCTCATGCCTGTCTATGCGCGGTTAGGTTTGACGCTTACGAAGCGTATGCTGGATGAGCACGCAAACACAGATGTAAAATCGGCTGAAAAAATTGCCCCCAGCAGACCATTCAGTGCCGACGACCTTGCTGCCATTGCAGGTACCCTGCAGGCGTTTCGCAGATAAAGCACCAGCACTGTATGCGTGAACATACAGTGCTGGCAATTTTGTTTAAATGAGTTGTTTTCTTAGAAAGTAGGCTGGGGTACAACTCCACGCATGGCAGCAGCTATTGATCATATTGGAGCCATAGGGCGATGTATGCAGGTCCTTCGGATCATACAACTCCCAAAACGTATCGGCGCCTGCTTCAATCATGCCGCCCCAGTAACGCCTGACTTCCTGGGCAGCTTTGTCTGCTTCTCCGCAGTCGATCAATGCCTGTATGTAGTGATGAAACATATAAGGCGTTGTCATGCTGACGATTTCTGTTGTATCTGTCGCTCGGCGTAAAAGCTGTGCGGCCTCCGGACCAGAAATGACGCCGGCCAAACACATCCAGATCTGGCTTGCCCATGAGATCTGGCGATCCGGACCACTGACGAACATGCGGCGATCTGCATCCCATAGCTGTGCCCATATCGCGGCTTTTCCCTTTACATAGGCTTGTTCCAGCCGCTGTCCGGTTTCGTCATCATGCAGCAGTTTGCAAAGCTGCATTCCCTGCTGCAGCGAATATAACCATACGCCATTCATTGCCGTTTGCTTGTCCAGAGCCTCATTCCAATCAATAAAACAGCAATATTTCCCTTCTGGTGCAATGATTCCTTCCGGTAAAATATGCGTCTGCGCCAGTTCCAACTGCCTGAGCGCTGTTGGGGCAAGTTCCAGCAGCGTCTGCTGATCATGTGTTTCTGAAAAATAGTCCAGCAGTGTAGGGATGAAAAACAGAGAATAGTCAAGCAGAAATATATCTCCAGGCAGAAGACGCGGTTCTGCATACAGACAGGAGGCGACTGCGCCGTCGTCCCGAACCATGCCGGCAAAAAGATAGAGGCATCGCTTTACAAGATCAAAATTCCGGAATGTTGTTGCATTGACGAGCGCCTGCAGCCGAAGATCTCCAAGCCAAAGCCGGCGGTCGCGTTTCGGGCCATCTTCAAAGACTTCCTGCATACAGCCTCGCATGGTCTGAAGACTGACCGCGTCGATTTTGCTTAAAAGCGGATCGGTGATTTTTAAATCTGGAAGATTTTGATTGGATGCGGATGTGACAGTGTCGAACTCGACTTTTGTTACGCAAAGGCGATAATTTGGGGATGTGTCCAGTACTTCAAGCAGAAGATACCGCATGGCATATCGGCGAGGCAGACGTATGACTGCCGGAAAATCATCAATGTGCAGCCACTCTTCCTGCAGCCACCCTTTTCCAATCCAACCGTCATATTCTGCGCTGTTTTCGCCCAATTCGCGCCGGTGTTCACAGAACTTGAGCTTTATAAAAGCAGGCGCGTCATACGGTCCATCCAGTGCATCCACATACAATGTCAGATAACCGACTGCATGATTCCCAAAATCCAATACGCCGGCGGTATTTCTGCTGAAGCCATGTGAATAAAACGTGCCCAAGGATACAGGTTGGCTGTCGATTGCGGCTGCAACAGGGACTATCGTTTTATGAATCAACGCTGGTTTCAGCGCGCACGCTTGATCGACGAACGACGGTATTGTTTTATACGTTACATTCTTTTGGGACCAGTCTGTAGACATAGACGAACTCCTTTTAAAAGTTTGCTTGGTAACTCTGGAAATTGGAATTCTGCGATGGACGCAGTATCTTCGGATTGCGAAATCGGATCTGCAAACAAAGAGAGAAGCAACTTGCGCTTATCCGGATAGACGTTCTTGTTCAGCAAGTGTATGGTCATAGTAACTCTACAACTGGTTCACGCTTATCGAAGATAAGCTTTGAGGAATCTTGCAACTGCAACAGCAACTTCGGCGCGGGTCGCAGATGTACCGGCTTCAAGCGCTCCATTCACCGGCAGTAAAAGGTTCCGGGCAAGCGCCCACTTTACAGCAGTCTGCGCATAGTCAGACACCTTTGCGCCGTCGGCGTAGCCGTTCAACGAGGTGGATGCGTTTATGTCAAAGCCCTTCATTTTGCTTGCATATCGATAAAGGATTGCAGCGAGTTGTTCGCGGGTAACGGCATCATCAGGTTCAAAGCATCCGTTCGTGTATCCGTTGACAATTCCCTGCATTGCAGCCCATTCTACGGCAGCAGAGTACCATCTGCCGTCTGCCACGTCAGAGAATTTTCCGCTATAGCGAACGTCAGGTTCTGCCTCCATACGATAGAGAATCGTAACGATCATGGCACGTGTCAGCGTAGAATTCGGAGAAAACGTGTCCTTGCCGGTGCCATTCATAATGGACTTTTCATAGACGTACTTGACTTCCTCATAGAACCAATCGCCTTTTCCGACATCCTTAAAGGGAAGCTGTTTTCCGCTGGTGCCGATAATAGCCGGGAGAATGGCTGGAATGTCGATCTGACTTTCGCGCAGTGCAGCGAGACAATCGAGTGCGTCGGCAAGCGCGGCAGCGACAGCCGCCTGATCGCCAGCTGCATCAATGGCAGCAAGGCCGTCTTCTACGATCTGCTCTGCGCCAGGCAGCGTGTTTTCAGCACCGGCAGCGCGCAGCGTGTTCTTTGCGGCTTCCTTTGCGGCAGCCAGTTCTTCCGCTGTCAATTCGGCGTTTGTTTTGAGCTGCTTGACCAATGTGTCGAGCCAGTTGACGATTTCTTCAATACGCGCTTCATCCTGTGCTGTGTCAATAAGACGCTTCGCACCGACGAGCATCTTCTTTACCTCGGTGCTGACAGGCTCACGATAATCTTCAGGGGTTGTCATCTGATCAATTCGGGCTTTCGCTGCATCTTTTGCAGCCTGCAGCTTCTTGGCAGCTTCTTCACGTTCTGCCTCGGCGTTAGCCTTCGTTTTGAGCTTGGCAATTTCGGAAAGCGCATGATCCCGCGCCTGCTCCATTTCTTCGCGCGTGGAAGCACTGCGGATCGCTGCGATGCCTGCATTGACCAACTCCTCAAGTGCGTTCTGCTCAGTTTCCTCGTAATCGTTTCGGTTGGCGAGCTTATCTGTCAGGGACTTCTCACATTCGTTTTTGAATGCCGTCAGATCTTCGCCAACCTTCTCGACAACAATTTCATCGAACCAGACTGTGCCTTTTCCCTCAAATGCCGGATAGATGGCAACGCTGCCGTTGCTCGCATCCGTAACAGTAAAGTAGCTTGTCAGTGTGTCCCAGCCGTTCTGCGGGCCGGAGAGTCGCTCATTTCCTGTTGCAATCGGATCGCTGTTTCCATTGTAGGAACGGATGTGGAAATAGACAGACGAATCCGAAGCGTTTTCTGCATCGGTTCTGACCTTTGCGGATACTTTCAGAATATCCCCGTTGACTGCAGAAATGGGATCATTCGGATAATAGTTGTTAAAGACAGTTTTCGTTCCTGCATCAGGATTTGTAATACGCAAAGAGCGCAGGCCGCTGTACGAGACTGTTTCGTCAATGACGCCGAGGCCAGCGGTCGAGCCGCTCGCGCCCCAACCGCCTTGTACAGCCCAGTTGTTCAGACCAGCTTCAAAGCCGGGGTTTTTCGCCAGAGAGGAAACAGGTGTGTATTCGACCATCTGCACATCGTCAAACCAGATTTCGCCCTGACCCTTGAAATACAAACCGAGGTTGAGTCTGTTTGTCGTCTCAGCCGGCGTGAATTCTGCGAAAATCGGCATCCATTCCGTATTTACGCCGGTAATGCGCGTGCCGGCAAAGTCACTTTTCCCGTCAGTGTTACCGGCGGCTTCCCGAAGGTAGAACGCAGCAAAAGAATCGGAGGCGTTATTTGTGCCAGTCTTGACAAAGGCGCGGAGCAGGTAAGTTTTTCCGCCCTGAACAGGAATAACAAAATTGGTATTCATGTTGGTCGTCTGTGCCTGCTCAGTGTGCGTGATGTGCAGGGAAGAAAGGCCGTTGCTTGCATCGGCAGACGTTACTTCATACTGGGGAACAACGGTGGAATCTGACCAGTTTCCGAATTCCCAGCCAGTCAGACCATCCTCAAAGCTGGGGTTTGGCGCCATAGAGGAAGCGATGGTTCCGGCTTTTTCCATTTTCACCTCATCGAGATGAACCGTGCCTTTGCCATAAACAATGATGAATGTGCGGACGGATTTCACGCTACTGTCGGCAATGCTCAGACCCATGTTGAGCGTGCCCCAGCCGTCTGTGTTGCCAGACAGAACGGAAGAATCTACCGTGCGCAGGAGCTCGCCGGAACTGCCATAAAGGAACAGGCAGAACTTCACGCGGGCATCTACAGCGCTCTCACCAGGGATGCGGATGAACTGCCCCATGTTTTCGCTCTTGACCTTTGCAGAGAACCGGTAAATGGAATTCTGCTCCACAGGCACACCGGGTTCCCCGTTGTCAATGACCGCAACAGAGCCCTCGCCGGGGTTTTCAATTTTTACAGAATTGCTGCCATGACTGGCAACCTCTTTATCAACGGTGATCTGCGCTTCCGGGGCGGTTTTATCGTCACGCCAGCTTCCAGGGCTGAAAGTCCAGCCGGTCGGTGTTGTACCGGAGCAATCTTCAAAGCTGGCGTTATGGATCAAAGAATCGTACTCCTCGGTCGGCTCGGTAATCGTGCCGGAGCCGCTCTTGATGAGCAGGACATCGTCAATGAAAAACTCGCCTGCACCTTCTGCAAATATACACAGTGAGAGACGTGCTGCCTCAGCAGCAGTGGTAAACGTGACACTGTGTGTTGTCCAGTCGGTATGTGCGCCGGTCAGTGCGTCTCCGACCGGGCGGTAGCGAGTAAAGCCGCCTTGGGTGTTATTATCCCGCGTTTCATCAACAACGAGGAACACGCGCGAATCAGATGGAGTGTCAGCGGAGGTTTTGACTTTGATCTGAAGTGTGTACTCCGTATTTTCCTCTACCCGTGTTCTCCAATTCGAGCCGATGCCGGTCTTATTTCCGGCTACGTTCTGGATGTGCAGGCTCCAATTACCGGTCACTGCGTCGCTATTGCTGCGCTCGACAGTGGCACCGGTTGCCACACTGCCCCAGGTCATCAGCTGATCCCAGCTTCCGGAAAGATCGGATTCAAAGCTGGGGTTTGCAGCAAGCGAGTCATAGATGGTGAGGTTTGGCTTGGAAGGTGTCTCCGTCGGGACAGTTGCCATGTCGCTGATGTTTACATCGTCGATATAGCAGACACCGGAGCCGCTGAACAGCAGCCAGATACGCACAAATTTTGTGCCGGCTGTCGGCGTGTAAATGCCGGAGAGCGTTTTCCAACTGCCATCGGCAACGGAATCAGCTGCGATGGTGACCTCGCGTTTGTTGTCTTCGTAACCGTAAATCGTAACAGTTCCTTTTTCAAGCATGTTTTTCAGCTTCAGACTGATCTCATATCGATGACCATCCTGCACGAGAACCTTTTCCTCATAGGATTGAACGGCCTCCAGCATACCGTTGCCAGTGGAGTCCTGAGTGACCTTGAGCGCATGTATGCCGCTATACGCTTCTGCGTCGATAACTTCTGCTGTGATGGGCGTCTCCCAGCCGTTGACAGGATTCCAGCCGGTCAGTCCGTTTTCAAAGCCTGCGTTTTCCAGCAGGAAAATGGGATCAGCTGTTGCCCGGGCGACTTGCTGCCATCTGCCGTTGGACATACCGACAGACGCAAGTGTACACTGTGTATCGTCCGCAAATGAGAAATCACCGTGCTCTGGATCTGCAAAGCGGATGGCACCCGTCTGACCATGTGCCTCCATGCCGAGACCAGAGATCTGCGCGGAAGAACCGTCGTAGACTTCTTCATACTTAACGTTTTCTGCCGGTGCACGCAGGACATCCCATGTGACCTTCTGATTGAACGTGTTTCCGTTTACCCAGTTTTCAATTTTGACCGGATAAACGGAGTTGCTGTCGGCGGAATCGTCGTAGAAGTTGTAATCAATATCGTTATACAGGCAGCAAAGCTGTGGGAAGTTAATGTGATAACCGACAATTTCTGCCGGATCAGGGATCATCGGGCCAAAGACATTATGATGGATATTGTTGTCGTGCGCACCTTCAGTCGGGAAAAGGTCACATTTTGTATCATGCCAGAACGTGTTGTAACGAACCTCTGTGTTGTAGCACTGCTCACCGCCCAGAACGATGCCAAGACGTGTACGCACAAACAGGTTGTTCTCAATCACAGAGCCGGACTTATCGCCGCTGCCGCCGTAGATCTGCACACCGCTGCCGGCGGGGAGATCGTGGAAATAGCTGTTTCGTACAATCCAGCGAGCGCCCTTGCCTGTGATATAGATGCCGTGGTCATGCATATCGCCAAGTTCGCGATTTGTGCCGATGTTGTAGAATTCGCAGCCATCAACAAGGCAGTCATCTGCAGCGGACGTAATACCGGAACGTCCATACGACGTGTTTGGCGTCGTATAGTCTGTAATATCGTGGAAACTCATATTGACAAATTCAATATGATGCGTTGTATCGTCCAGATAAGCACCAGTCTCCTGATAGTTGCAGATTTCAAGACCTTCGATGTGCCAGTAGGAGCTGTTCAGCAGCCAGATGCCAAAGCCCTTGCCGCTTCCATAGCCCCACTCGCCATCGAATACAGGGGTCTCACCGGGATAATTGAGTACAGTGAACCACTTTTCCACTGCGCCGTTTTTGCTTTTGATGCCGCTGCCTGTGCCGGCAGATTTATATACGCCGCCGCGGACATACAGAAGATCGCCGGGGTTCATGGCGTTCATCGCTGTTTCCAGCGTTGCAAACGGGCGTGCAAAGCTGCCCGGGTTTGTGTCACTTCCGTTTGGAGCAACGTAGAAAATCTTGCCATCTGCGGCAACGGGGTCATGCGCGGTCGCGCTGGCTGCGGATGCTGGCGGAAGCATGCCAAGCAGCAGGCAGACCGTCAGCAATGCTGCGCCGAGCCTGATGCAAAGCAATTTGGCTTTTTTCATGTTGTGTAGTCCTCCTAATTAGTGCTCCGGGCATGGCCGGTTGTCAGTATCATACACGATATGTATCGCCGACGGCAATTGACCAATTTCCACATCTGCTTGCATTTTTCTACAAACTACATTTTGCGTAGATAAGTATGCAATGTGTGGAAAAGCGCGGAACAAAGTGAAAAACCGTGAATTTACGCCGCAAAGCGCCGCATGCTATACTGACGCTGTCACAAGATGAATCAGAAGGGAGAATTCGTTATGTGGACAGAAGAAAAACTGGATCAACTTTTGACAACGCCGAGCGAGAAGCTTGCTGCTGATATGAAAATGCTGGACGGAGATATCATGATCTTTGGTGCCGGAGGCAAAATGGGGCCGACGCTCAGCATTCTGGCGAAGAATGCCGCACGGGAGGCGGGCGTTAAAAAGCGCGTAATCGCCGTATCCCGTTTCAGCGATCCCATTGTAGTCGATCTGCTGAAGAAAAGTGGCGTAGAGATGATCTCTGCTGATCTGCTGACACCTGGCGCACTGGAAGCGATGCCGGATGTGGAGAACATCATCTTCATGGCCGGTAAGAAATTCGGTACTGATGGCAACGAATACGCAACGTGGGCCATGAACACCTGGCTTCCCAGCCGCGTGGCTGAGCGCTTCCAGCGCTCGCGTATTGTCGTTTTCTCCAGCGGCAATCTCTATCCGAAAGTTCCGGTCGGCGGAGGCGGCGCTACCGAGCAGACGCACACCGAGCCAGTCGGCGAATACTGCATGTCCTGCCAGGGACGCGAGAGGATGTTTGAATACGCAGCAAAGACCTTTGGCACAAGAGTTGCGGTTTTCCGCCTGAATTACGCGGTCGATCTGCGCTACGGTGTGCTATACGACATGGCAAAAAATATTCTGGACGGCCAGCCTATCCGTGAAACGACGCCCAGCTTCAACTGTATCTGGCAGGGCGACGCAAACGAAGCGGCAATTCGCCTGCTGCAATATGCGTCCTCTGACGTGTTCTACCTGAATGTCACGGGGCCAGAGACCGCGGGCGTACGTGAAACGGCACAGAAACTCGGAAAACTCCTCGGCAAAGAGCCAACCTTCACCGGAACACCGGCAGACACGGCCTATCTCAGTAATGCAGGGAAGATGTTCCACCTGTTCGGTTATCCGCGCGTACCGCTGGAGACGCTGATCGAGTGGCAGGCGCAGTGGATTCTGGATGGTGGCCGCGCGCTCGGCAAGCCGACGCATTTTGAAGAACGGAAAGGAAGCTACTGATGAACAGACACGAAAAAGCGCTGGGAATCCTGCACAGCGGCACGGTCATTCCGGCAATTCCGTTGGTGTTGGATAAAAACCGCTGCTTTGACGAGCAGGGTCAACGGCGGCTGGTACGCTATTATCTGAATGCCGGTGTGGGCGGTGTGGCTGTCGGCGTACATACAACGCAGTTTGAGATCCGCAAGCCGGAAATCAATCTGCTTGAGCCGGTTTTGAGTGTAACGGCAGAGGAAATTGCCGCTTTTGAAAAAGTGTCCGGAAAAACAATTGTTCGAGTATCCGGCGTCTGCGGTAAGTCAGAGCAGGCGTGCCGGGAGGCTGCGCTTGCAAAACGGCTCGGCTATGACGCTGTGCTGCTCAGTCCTGGCGGACTAGCCGATCTTTCTGAGCAAGATCTGGTTGTACGAACGCACGACGTAGCGCAGAACATGCCTGTTATCGGCTTTTATCTGCAAACAGCCTGCGGCGGAAGGCGGCTGCCGTTTGACTACTGGCGTGCTGTCACCGACACGCCAAACGTCGTTGCCATCAAGTGTGCGTCGTTCAACCGCTATCAGACAATCGATTTGGTGCGCGGCGTGGCATTTTCCAAACGGCGCGGCGAGGTTGCACTGTATACGGGCAACGATGACAACATTGTTATCGACCTGCTGACACCGTATCGCTTTATCGTAGACGGTGAAACAGTTGAGCTGCGCTTTGTGGGCGGCTTGCTTGGCCACTGGTCGGTGTGGACGCACAATGTCGTGCAGATGTATGAACGCCTGCACGCATATCAGGACGGCCGCGATATTCCGGCAGAGTTGTTGACGCTTGCCGCACAGGTCACAGACGCCAATGGTGCGTTCTTCGATGTGGCAAACAGCTTTTCCGGTTGTATTCCCGGTGTGCATGAGGTGCTGCGGCGACAGGGCGTGATGCCCGGAACCTGGTGCCTGAATCCAGATGAGGTTCTGAGTGACGGACAGGCGGATGAGATCAGCCGTGTCTGTACGGCCTATCCGAATCTGAACGACGACTGCTTCGTCCGTGAGAATCTCGAAAAATGGATGTAAACGGACTGAAAAAAGCCGCCTGCGCTGCAATCGAGGCGCGGCACGATGCGCTGATCGCATTCGGTGAAGATATACTGGCGCATCCGGAACTTGGGTATAAGGAACACCGCACCTCGGAAAAGGTGCAGCAGGCGTTTGGTGCCCTTGGCATACACGATATTGTCAGATGCGGCATGACTGGGCTTAAGGCATGGCTGAAAAAAACCTCTGGCCCGTCCGTAGCTGTGATCGGCGAGTTGGACGCAGTCATTTCACCGCAGCACCCGATGGCGGATCCGCAGGGTGCATTTGTTTCGCTATGCACCATCATTGCCATGTCGACATCGTCAAAGACCCCCTCGGAAATCAGCTGCTGCTTACCCCCCAGATAAGAAAGCTTTCCCTCTGAAACCAGCTGTGAGCACCAGCCGATTTCAATATACTCTTCTGCTGGCGCAGCAATTAGGCATATGCCGCCTGAAAGTGCATCCTGCACTGCCAGAAGCCCGCACGCCGCACCAAGCAGCGCCGCAAGCTGCGCATTATGCCCGCAGGCGTGCGCAGCGCCCGTCTGCGGGCCTGCTGGCGGCTTTATCGGAAAAAACGTGCGTTTCATCGGAAAAGAGGCACATGCGGGTGGTGCGCCGTGGGATGGCGTAAACGCACTCAATGCCGCGGCACTTGCAATAATAGGAATTCATGCGAACCGTGAAGTATTTCGAGATGAGGATCATGTCCGTGTCCATCCGATTTTAACGAAGGGTGGTGATCTGGTTAATACCGTACCGGCGGATGTGCGCATGGAAAGCTATGTCCGTGCAGCAAGCATAGAGGCAATGCAGAGCGCAAATGAAAAGGTAAACCGTGCCATCAGAGGTGCCGCGTATATGATCGGTGCAGAAGTGGAGATTCAGGACATGGCAGGTTATCTGCCGCTGCGCCAGAACCGCATGTTGTCCGCGCTTTTTGAGCAGAATGCGAAGCAAATTGCACCGGATCTTTCTGTGGAGCATGGACTGACATTCTGCGGCAGCACCGATGTCGGAGATCTTTCGGCGCTCATGCCAGTCATTCAGCCGACAATCACGGGCTTTTCCGGCGCTGCGCACAGCAAGGACTTCCGTATCACCGACCCGGAGCAGGCGTACACCCTTCCTGCTAAGATTATGGCCGCAACGGTGATCGATCTTCTGGCCGAAGACGCAGGGTATGCACAGGCGCTTGTAAAAGCATATCCCAAAACAGACAAAGCTGCCTATTTTGCGCTCTGGAAGCGCATTCTGGGCGATTGAACAGAAAAGGAGAAACGTATATGAAACTGAGCTTCCATGAGTATCTGGACAAAATGCGCGGCTGCTGGAATGGCAAGAACATCGGCGGCACGCTCGGCACGCCGTTTGAGGGTATGCGCGGTCTGTTCGACATTCAGTATTATTCGCAGCCGCTGGACAAGCCGCTTCCGAATGACGATCTGGATCTGCAGCTTGTATGGCTCAACGCGGTCGAGAAATACGGTCGGAACATCAACCGCGATCTGCTGGGTGAATATTGGCTGTCCTTTATCTACCCGGACTGCGCGGAATATGGCGCTGGCAAGAATAATCTGCGGGCCGGACTTGTTCCGCCGCTGTCCGGTTATGTCGGCAATCATTATCGCAACAGCAATGGGTCCTGGATCCTGACAGAGATCTGGGCGTGCCTGTGCCCCGGCCATCCGGAGCTTGCGGTCAAGTATGCCTATGAGGATGCAATCATTGACCACAGCTATGAAGGCGTCTATGCGGCGGTCTTTCTTGCTGCGATTGAGAGTGCCGCTTTTATCATTTCGGACACAAACGCGCTCATTGACATTGGCCTTTCATATCTGCCGGAGGACAGTGCGATCCATAAGGCGGTCGCCTGTGCCAGAGCGTGCTATCAGAGCGGCCTGACCTGGCAGCAGGCGCGTAAAAAACTTCTGCAGGAGGTTCCCGGCAGCTTCAGCGTCCTGAAAACCGATCCGCGTGATATGGAGCCAGATGAGCCCGTCGGCCCGATCGGCTTTGATGCGCCCGGACATATGGGCATTATCGTTATGGCGTGGCTGTACGGCGAGGGCGATTTCGACAAGTGCATTTCCATTGCCGCTTCCTGCGGTGAGGATGCAGACTGCACCGCAGGCTCCCTTGCGGCCATTCTCGGCATCGTCAGCGGAAATGGTGCGATCAGCGAAAAATGGCTGAAGCCGCTCGGCGGTATGATCCTCACCAGCTGCATCAACCGCAGCGACGTGGATATTTCGATTCCCAATACGATCGACGAGCTGGTGCAGCGCGTTGCAATTCAGATGCAGCGTTTTATGAATCCGCAGGATCTGGCGTTCGGCGATAATCTTGGGATCGAGGCAATTCTGGCGGATGAAAGCCGTCAGTGCTATGAACCGGAGCGCGTAGGCTGCTGGTACGCACGGGACTATCGACGCACCTTTACAAACCCGTTCCTGGTGAAGCACACTTCACATCCGTTCGATGTGTATGTGGATTACCACGAAGCGCCGTATATTGCAGAGGACGTCACGAAGAAATTCACGTTGACCTTTGAAAACAATCTGCTGCGTCAGCAATGGCTCCATGCTGCGCTGCATCTGCCCGAGGGCTGGGAGATCTCTCCGGCGCGGTCGCTTGCAATCAATTTGGAGCAGGCGCACTGCAACGTGCCGCTGGCGCGTGTTACGATCGAGATCACGCCGCACAATCTGACGCAGGCAAGATATGATCTGATCCTGCAGGTCACTTCGGATGGACATCATACGCAGAGCCTGATTCCGATCGTGCTGCTGACAGGCGGCGATTATCAGATTTTCAGCGAGTAACACGACTTGAACGGCAGTGACACAGTCACTGCCGTTTAGATGCGTCAATGGAAAGGAGAACAAGTATGCAGACAATGCAGGCTTATCACAGTTGGGTGCAGGAAGAACTGAAGCGCTCCGTCGAATTCTGGAGCCAATATGGGATAGACCATGAAAACGGCGGTGTTTATACCTGCCTTGACAAAACCGGGAAAATTTACAGCACAGACAAAAGCGTATGGATGCAGGGACGCTGCGCATGGACATACGCATATCTGTGCACAAACTATGGAAAGCGCGAGGAATGGCTGGAGATCAGCCGGAGCTGCCTTGACTTTATGGAGGCGCACTGCATCAACCGCGACGCCGGGAACCGGATGTATTTCACTGTGACGGCTGACGGACATCCGCTGCGCCAGCGGCGCTACTGCTTCTCCGAGGCGTTTTATGCAATGGCAAACGCCGAGTATTATCACAATTCTGGGGAGCATATCCGCATCGAACGTGCGCGGGCTGCGTATGAGCTGATTTATCAGCTCAATCACCATCTGATCGAAGACCCGACCAGACTTGGCTCCAAAACGATCCCGCAGACGCGCACGGGCCGCGCTCTGGCTGATCCGATGATTTATCTGAATGTATCGGCAGTCATGCGCCGCTGTGATCCGGAAAAGCGCGCACTTTACGATGCACGCGCGCAGCAATGCGTAGAGGAGATCCTGCGCTATCATGTAAAACCGGAACTCAAGTGTACGCTGGAAACGGTCGGACCGGAAGGAGAACTGCAAACAGATACGACGGCTGGCCGCGTTGTTAATCCCGGACATGATATCGAATGCAACTGGTTCCTGATGGAGCAGGCGCAGATCACACAGGACGATACATTGTTTGCACAGGCCGTTCAGATTTTTGATTACGCGATCCATGCCGGTTGGGATAAGGAATACGGCGGATTGCTCTATTTTATCGATTGTCTTGGCTGCCCGCCGGAGGCATATGAGCACGACATGAAGCTGTGGTGGCCGCATAATGAGATTCTCATTGCTTCGCTGATGATTTATCAGAAAACCGGGAAGCAGGAATACTGGGACTGGTTCTGCAAAACGGCAGATTACTGCCGCGAGCATTTCTGCGAGCCTGAGTTTGGAGAGTGGTACGGCTATCTGCGGCGCGACGGTCTGCCCACGCAGCCGCCGTGCAAGGGCAGCACGTTCAAAGGTCCGTTTCATGTGCCGCGCAGTCTGATGATTGCGGACCGGCTGCTGACCCAGCTGGAGCAGAGACAGTAAAATAAACTACCGGCCAGAGGATCAAGTCCTCTGGCCGGTAATTTTTATGCCATTGTCTTGAGCATCTGCTCTGTAATTTCGTAGCGGCAAGGTTCGTGCTGCATGAAATGCGTGCATTCTTCGACCACATATTCGCCCATGCGGGCGATCTCATCGCCGAAGGAACCGGCGATGTGCGGCGTCAGAAATACGTTTTCCATCGTGTAAAGCAGACTTCCGGCCTCCGGCGGTTCTGGCATCGTAACGTCCAGAATTGCCGTCAGATCGGGGCGCTCGTGCAGCGCGCGAATCAGATCCTGTTCGACGACCTGTGCGCCGCGGCCGGTATTCAAAAAAGTTGCATTCCGGCGCATCCTGGAGAAAAGTGCGTAATTCAGCATCCCAACTGTTTCCGGAAGATCCGCGATATGATTGGAAACGACCTGGCAGGTCGAAAACAGCTCCTCCAGCGGGAGCTTCCGCACACCAAGCGACGCTGCGGCCTCATCAGAGAGAAACGGGTCATAGACGCACAGATCCAACCGATGCTGCTTCAGCAGACCGATCAGCGACCGGCCAACCATGCCGGCACCAAGAATACCGACCGGCGTATCAAAACTGCCGGGCATCTGCCAGAACCGTTCCAGCGCCCTGCGGCGTCCTTCAGGCGACCGACTGGCGCGCACGGCATAATGAAATCCCTTGTTTGCAAGCAGAATCTGCGCTGCGGCGTATTCCGCGACAGGGATGGCGTTTGCTGCCCAGGCAGAAAAAATGTGCGCGCCTGCCGCCAGAAATTCCCGAGCAAAGTGCTGCACAGAGCCGGCCGCATAAAACACTGCGCGCAGCGCGGGAAAGCATTCCTGAAGCTCCTCGCGTGTAAAATGCGGCATATCCCATGTGGAGAAAATCAACTCCGTATCGCGGTACAAGTTCGGCTGTGCCAGAATTTCGTCCTTTGTCACAGGCACATCCGGAAGCTGCGTCCATGCTGTCAGCCGTGTACGCACGGATGCGGGAAACGCGCGTTTACACATGGCAGGATCACCGATCAAAATACTTTTCATCAAAAACACTGCCTTTCCCATCAGGCTTCACGGACAAGCGCACGGAGCGCTGCTGCATCCTGTGCCATCTGCTCAAATGAGTCGTCCTTCACGAATTCCAGCATCAGACTGCGCGTTTTGCCGTCCTGCCGGATGATATCGAGATATTCCTGCCATATGGTTGCGCCTTCGGCCAGTGGGAAACGGTTGTAGACGCTGTCCAGATAGAATACGTGGACATGATACAGATATGGCTGGACTGTTCGGAGCGCGTGCAGATTCTCTGCCTGTGAAAGCCGGGAGTTTGGCTGCCAGTACAGATGCAGATTATCCCGTGCGGCGCTGCGAAGCGTCTGCACGGCAGAATCGCAGTTGTCTGTCAGCGTATTCGGATGATATTCATAGCAGATATCGATCCCAGCGGTTGAGGCCATGTCGCAGATCGCCTGTGTGCAGGAGATCACGCGCTGTACATACGCCGGGTCTGCCTGTGCTGAACCTCTGGTACCAGCCCAGACGCGGATGCACGGGGCACCGAGCGCCTTTGCACTTTCCAGCACCGGTGGAAACAGATCCGGTGTCTGCTCGCCAGCCTCAAAATAAGAGCCATAGGCCCAGACTGCAAGCCCGGCTTGCTCGGTAAGGTGCCGGATCTCGCGCGCACGCGAAACGTCGCCCGGCAAAACATGAACGTCCCCGCCCCACTCAATACCTTCAAGACCGCATTGTTTGACTGCGGAAATGATTTCTTCCGGCGTTTTATCGCGGAACGTAACGGAAACCAGTCCGGTATTCAGCATGTTTCTTCCTCCAATCATTTTTAGGCAAGGGGGCCACACCGGTCTTGACTGGGGCCCCCTGGGTATCGATCCTAATTAGGACAACGCTGTTTATTTCGTTACCTACAGAAAATGCGTTCGCATAGAGGCAGTAGCACCGGTGCGCGGACATTTCATAAAATAGTTGGAAATATCAGAAGTGGGCAGTGGTGTGAGCGCTTTTTCATGAAACCCGCATCGCAGCATTTATGCGTTCGCTTTTTTGAAAAACGCGGAGACACTGTTTGCGGATCTGCCGCAGTCACAC
>OQWM01000941.1_pt1 | contig 19722 bp, 25 predicted proteins | sample 1691531 | NCBI WGS metagenome assembly OQWM01 (sample SAMN03418257, study PRJEB22391) | human gut metagenome | biome: human-gut; feature: organic feature; material: feces | host: Homo sapiens | place: Tanzania | collected 2013-01
GGTATGTCGTTTCGCAGTCGCCGAGCGCACGGTGCGCCGTGCTCTGCTCTGCGTTGAGCGCCGACGCCAGTGCTTCGAGCCTGTAGCTCGACAGCGTGAGGCAGCGCCGTGCCGTGAGCAGGGTATCGCAGCACCGGTTCCGGAGCGGGGAAATGCCCTGCTCCTCGCAGATGCGGTTGATGATCGGCAGATCAAAATCCAGCAGATTTTGACCGACGAGCGGCGTATCTCCGATAAATGCGACAAATGCCGAGAGCGCTTCGCGAATTTCAGGCTGTCCGGCAAGCATATCGTCCGTGATGCCCGTCAGTCTGGCGCAGACCGGAGGAACGGGCGCAGAAGCCTGCACGAGCATGGAAAACTGTGCTGACGGCGTTCCGTTCTCAATGCGCAGCGCGCCGAACTCAATGATCTCAGCGGTCTGACGGTCGAGACCGGTCGTTTCGATGTCGATGACCGTGTAGACCGGGCAATCCGGTTCGGCCTCTGTACGCCTGGTGCGCGAGCCAGACTGCATATCGGCAAGACAGTCGATATGGATGGTGTGCAGAACGCCGCCGATATCAATGATGGCGTAGCGGTCGCCCTCGCAGCCGACGAGCGCGCATGGCTCGCTCGTGCCGTTCAGCAGATCACGGTAAACAAGCGGCTTGGGTTCGACAGCCTTCTTCGGGGTGAGCCCGAGTTTCTTTGAGAGCGCAAGCAGTTCCTCCGCGTTCTCTGCACGATGCCAGGGACGGGAAGGGGGGATCAGCATGATGTTTCATCTCCTTAGAACCGAAAAAGATGTGTATGTGTGTGCATTTCGGTGCAAAAATTTTCCCACTATCATTATGACGCATCGAACAGGCAATTGCAAATGTTTTTTAGAATGCTGTAAAACGAATGAAATGTTTCAGGAAACGGCATAAACTGGCTTGGATAGCCGGTATTTCCATTGCGGAACGGTTGCAAAACATGGTATACTTGCCGCAGAGCGGACGTAGAGCCGCCGTTTTACAGGAGGAAATAACATGAGCAGGATAAAGAAAATTGTTTTCGCCGCGCTGGCGGCCGCAGCGCTTACAGGAGCCGCCGGCGCAGTTCATCTGGACCGGCCGGTACAGGGGAGCAGCGGTGTCAGCGCAGGCATCCGGAGCAGCAGCGCCGCGAGCGAGGTCGTTCGTCTGACGAACAGCGCACGCAGTCAGAACGGCTATGCCGCGCTCGTCGAGGACGGTGCGCTCAGCGAGGCGGCGGCGGTGCGCGCACGCGAGATCGCGCGCAGCTTTTCGCATACACGCCCGTCGGGTGGGTCGTTCAGTTCGGCGCTCAGTGAGAGCGGTGTGAGCTATCTCCGGGCGGGGGAGAACATCGCCTCCGGCCAGAAAAGCGCATCCGAGGTCGTGAATGCGTGGATGAATTCGCCGGGCCACCGCGCGAACATTCTGAACAGCAGTTACTCGCGCATCGGCTCTGCGAGCGTCAATGTTGGCGGCACGCTTTACTGGGTGCAGCTTTTCGCGGACTGACGGGCGCAGACAGCTACAGCCTTCCTGTCTGAATGCGAGACCGCGCGGACGGAGAAAGACTGTGCTGTTTGTCTGTCCCGGCATGTTTCGGGTATGGATACAGACGCAAAAATGCGGCTCACACTTACCTGTGAACCGCATTTCTGTTACTGCGTATCTTTTGTGCCGGAAACCGCTGGTTTTACTGGATTTTCGCCGTTCCCTCAGCGTATCTCAGCGCGGATATACAGACTTTTTTACTTGTTGAAGTAACGCTTCAGCAGACCCTCGAAAGCCTTGCCGTGACGAGCCTCGTCGCGTGACGGGTGTACCTCAATGTAACTATTACGCTATATAAGTCCTTTATTGTAATCGAAAAGTTTTTTGCCCACGCTTTGCCCACAAAAAACACGCTCTGCAAATCCAGTACCGAGTCAGGTTCTATAAGCAAAATACTTACTTATTCTGACCTGCCGCTGATTTGGCTTTTGCGCGGTGCCGCGTGGCTTTCTTCGTAACCGTGTCGTACTCAATCAGTCCGGCATCCATCTCGCGGATGAAGTCCTCCACGGCGATGGTCGCCACTTTGGTACTGCCCAATTTGACAGCCCGCAGCAACTTGGCGCTGATAAGGTCATACACTGTATTCTTGTTGACCTTCAAAATCTTCGCCACCTGCTGAACCGTCAAAAACTCACAGTTGGTCAGACGGACTTCTTCTACCGCAGCACTGGTTTGCTCATTCATTGCTTTCATGCTCATGCACCTCCTGCGAAAATTATAGAAGGTGCCGAAGTATTTCGCAAAAAATCACAGACCTAATTTTAGTCAGGGCCTTTTCGCTTTCTTCATACTCTGGCAATCTGTCGTTTCAGATACCAGATAATCACACCGGCAAACTCAGCATAACGTCCATCCGTCTTGGCCTGAAATTGTTTCAGCATTCGTTCCAACTGCTGCTTCGGCACTTTCTTTCCCGGAAATTTGTCATGTAACGCTTGCTTGACTGCATCCAACGCCGCCTTACGGTTCTTCTTCAGATAAGATGCCGGACAATTCAGATTGAGTGTGACGTTCAGATCCTTTTCAATCTCTGCATCATCAGAACAAATAGTTCCGTCTGTTTTATACTTGATTTTCTCAATGGACACTGGGTCTCGTGGGTCAACGGTCAACGACTCGTTTCCTCGATGCTGGTCACAAGTCAGATTTTCAAACTTTCCCGCCTGCTTTTTATTGCCGGAACATACAGCGAGCATATTGCGGTAATCAATCGTCAAGGCAGGGTCGTAATTCTCACTTTGGGGATGCTGCGGCAGATAGTGTTCAATTTGCACATTCTCCAGCGAGATGCGCCGCATACAATAGGCACACAGGCACCCTTGTTCCTCCAGCAAAGATACTTGAACCGCTTCTTTGGGTTTTCCGGACAAATTGCTATAGTCCGTCAGTCCTTTCCGTTTCTCTTGAATCAGTTCATTTGGCTCTTGCTTTTTCTCTATATACAGCATCGCGATCCACCTACATCCGTTCCAGTTCCAAGCTCACTTGTGCGCTGGTCAGTTCAGGATCGGCAGAACCGATTTTATCTTCGATCTGCTGCAAGGTCGAAGCAGCATCGTCATAGCGCTGTTCGTCAATGGCATCGTACACCGATTGGAACATTTGCTTGATCTTAGATGGACGCTCACTGGCTCCCATGACGCTGCTCAGGATTGCGTTTGCATCCCTACCAAACACCTCGTTCTGCGGTTCAACTGCTTGCTGATCCGTCAGAATGAGCAGATTTTCTTTCTTCACGGAGTTGATGACCAGCGGCGCATGGGTAGATACGATAAACTGGACTTTCGGGAAAATTGTCCGCAAATCGCCGATAATCCGCTGCTGCCACTGGGGATGCAGATGCAAATCGATCTCATCGATCAAAACAATGCCGGTCGTTTCCTTGAGAACATCATCGAGCAGCCACGGGTTCAAGACGGCCATACGATAAGCAATGTCAGCCACCATACTGAGGGTGTTTTTATAGCCATCACTCAATTCCTTCATCGGATAGCGTTCTCGATCCGAATTACCATCCCGGTACAGGATATCGAGTTCGTGTGTATCCAAGTTGAATTGGACATCTACATCGTTAAATCCTGTGATTCCCTGGAAGCACTGAATGATCGCAGATTTTACTGCGGACAGTTCGGGAGCCTGTGTGCCATTGGTGGCACTCTGCAAGGTCATTTTCTCAAACCACTTTCGCATCATCTTTTCGTTAGATGCTGCATCCAAGCAATCCACATAACCCATCTGACGGTTAAACTTCATCAATTCCGAAGATTTCTTTTCCCGCTTTTGAGCCCACAAGCGTCCGGTTCCATAGTAAGAGATCAGTGGCAGCAACGGTTTTTCTCCATTCCGTACTTGATCTTGCAGTGCCGCCGAAATCGCGGTAATTTCCTTTGCATCGACCACCGTGGTCTTGCCTTCTGCGCTTCTCAGATCACGCTTCCATGCAATAGGCGTTCCGCCAATAACTCCAGAAGCACTGATAGAAACAGGGAATTGGGGTTGCAGTTCAACCACACTACCCATATCGTAACATTTATTCAGTGCGTCATCCTTAGAAATACCAGGGCTGCTCATTCCATCAAATCCTGCCAAAAATGTGCCGACAGCAATGGAGGCAGCATCCAAAAGCGTAGATTTACCACTTCCATTATTGCCAACGATCACAGTCAGTTCATGGTGGAACGTTGCTTCAAAGCGCTCGAAGCAACGGAAATTTTTGATTTCGATGCTGTTAATCTGCATGGGTGACACCTCCATTCATTGTATAGTTGATTTGATGTGTTTTGCAAAACTCTTCAATAGAGCGAATTGCCATTTGCGATGGCCTAGTTCGTTTGCGCTCCCAGCGGTTGACCGAGGCAAAGCTAACGCCTAATTCCTTTGCCAATTCTTCTTGGCTCAAGGCACATTGTTTGCGAATGCATAAAATCAAATCCGAGTATTCCACTGCTCTGCCCCCTTTATCACATCAGTTGCTATTATTATAGCAGGTGTTATAAATGGGAACAAGTCGAAATCCATCGTACCCAATATAATTTTCAAGTTTTTATACCTTGAGTGACAGTTTGAGTGACATTAGATTTTAATTTATACGGATAGCACTACTCCGACCGCACACCCGGCAGTTCCACCGTCTGCCCCTCAAACTGCTCGACAAAATCCAGCAGTGCCTTGCGGCTGACTTTGCGGCTCCCCAGCTTGATGGAGCGGAGATAGCCGCAGCGGATCAGGTCATAGACCATATTTTTGTTGACATGGAGCAGCTTTGCCGCTTCCGGCACAGAGTACAGAATATCCCGGCACTCTATGACCTCTTTCGCCAGTTCGTTATTTCGCTGGCGCTGTTCTGATAATGACATATTGATACTCCTATCAATCAAGTGGAGCCGCCGTATCTGTACAGCGGCTCTGCTATTCTTCTATTGTCGGCGTTTGTACCCGTATCCTGTTCCTGATGGACTGCCTGTTGTGACAGGACACCGTATTCGGCACATTGGCACGCTCGCTCCGAAACCTCCTCTCTGGAGGTCGTGGCCTGCTTCCCCTGTGCAGTATCTAATACGGACGCTCATTTCAGTTTTCAAGGTACAGTAAGGCGGGTAAATGCTTGCCAGCCTTTCACAAGGGACAACGCGCAGTTATCCCCTGTGAAGGACAGGCAAATCTGCTTAGCTCAATTCAAACCGGTTCTGAATTTCTTTTATCAGCTTGAACTGGAGTTCCTGATACAAGTCCTCATCATAGCAGACATAGATTTTCCCGCTGGCATCGTACAGTTCGAACTTGCACAGCTCCAGCATATATCCTTTGTAGTAATTCAAAATGGTTTGAATCGCACTCTCATCGCCTTTCTTCGCGTTCAAAATGGTATCCACAGAGATACGGCGTATCATGGCGCGCCTATGCTTTGCCCTGTTTTTCAAGTAGATTCCTCATTTCCTTTAATGCTTTGGTTCTGGCGGCTTGTATCGTACTCCGCACAACATGGAACCGCTCTCCGATTTGCTGATCTGTCCAATCAAGGAAGTACGCCAGAAGAATGATCTGCCGTTTGCGTCCGGAAAGGCTATGTAACGCTTGTGCCAGCGCGTCATTCTCAATGGCGATGGATTGCTCCAAATCATCGAAGAAATATTTTTCCGCTGAACTGATTGGGTCGATATGAATTGGCTCCAACGAATGATTGTCCGGCAATTCCGAAAACAAGACCTCGTTTTTTCCACGCCGTTGCTTGGCTCGATACCAGTCCCTTGCATAATTTCTCAAAACGGCTTTGCAGAAGCTATCAAATTTACCCTCGATACGGCGAATATCTTCCTTTGTCCATTGCATAGCATTCACCCCCTTTCCGTATTCGGCGTTCCATCGGAAGGGGATGCTCTTTTGACCTGATACTGACTAATACGAATTAGAAATGTGAAATGCCAATTTTCACTGATGGATTTTTAGAATTTTTGAATAGCGAAAGATATAATTTCTTTTTTTGGTAATTGTCAAAGCCTGCCTATCTCCCCAGGTATGAAATAATAGTAGCAAAACAATCGAAACAGTTCGGAATAAATTCCTGCTATTTTCTATAGGTGTTGTATTATGGCATCGCTATCATTCGTAATAACAGCGAATATCACCGTGTGTAAAGTAATCGTCAAGCCTGTATATGACGCCTTCCAGAAGGCGAAGCATGAAGCAGAGCTTGTAATCTTTGAGGTGGCGCAAAGCACATTGCTTGCCATGAAGGGAGATGAAAAGCTGCCGAGCTTGAAGACGCTGCAAGCGGAACAGCAGAGACTTCTTGAAGAGCAGCAGCGGCTCTATGATGAACGTGCGAAGCTCAAAAAGGAAGCTCGGATGATCGACACTTTGAAGGCAAATGTGGATGATTTCCTCAAGCCGAGCGCAGAACGGGAACAGGAGCAAGCCCGAAAAAATCAGTTGGAATAATGGGAGAACTCGTATCATCTTTTAATTGTCAGAAGACTTAATTTCCACAACAATAGCAAAACAGGGATTCAGCCTTTAGGTTGAGTCCCTGTTTCTATTCTTCATCATCTATGGGATAGTCGTTAAGCTCTGGAAAATCCAAAAACTCGCTGAGTGTCATGTTGAATGTTACCGCAATTTGGTGAAGCGTATGCACCTTCGGGTTCCTGCTTGTTCCCCGTAGAATGTTGTCTATCGTCGATTGCTTCAAGCCACTCAGGGTTGCCAAACGATTTACTGTTATACCCTGTTTTTTGCATAGCTGCCGAATACGCATAGAAAATAATTCGTAATACTGCACTGCGTCACCTGCGTTTCCTACCTTCGTGAAGTTAAAAATATAATAGCAGATGGCGAGGTCAGAATTACCTTTGCATAGTTGACTGGCGCGAAATAATTCTATATAATAAGTATTACCTATGCGTAGGTATAGGGTTGGTGTACCGTTTTGCCTGCTGTAAATTGTGGTTGAACCCAAAATGCAGGAGGTAAAGCAATGGCAAAATATGCATATATTAGGGTTTCAACCAAAGAGCAAAATATCGACCGGCAGCTCGTGGCACTGAAACCCTATGGCATCCCTGAACAAAACATCTACTGTGATTACCAATCAGGTAAAGATTTTGATCGTCCAGCTTACAAAAAACTTCTTGGAAAGCTAAAGCGGGGTGATCTTCTAATTGTGAAAAGCATTGATAGATTGGGGAGAAATTACAACGAGATTTTAGTTCAGTGGCAGAACATCACAAAAGACATCGGCGCGGATATTCTTGTGCTTGATATGGAACTTCTTGACACAAGAGAAAAGAATGGGTCACTGACAGGAACGCTAATTGCTGACTTGGTATTACAGGTTATGGCTTACTTTGCGCAGACCGAACGAGAGTCAATACATCAGCGTCAAGCCGAAGGAATTGCTGCCGCAAAATCCAAAGGAAAGCATCTAGGAAGGAAGCCAGAACCTTTGCCGACGGACTTTGAGTGTATCTGCACCAGATGCGATTCGGGCGAAATATCGACAAGAATGGCAGCAATTGACTTAGGGATGAGTCACTCCACTTTTTACCGACATTTTTGTAGCTGGAAATCCGAAAAAGCCGTTTCAAATGGTAGACAATCTGGTACACCTCTGAAAGCATGAAATTGGATCGCTAAAGGCATCCTTTTTCATGCTTTTTTCATAGGTGTACCTATACGGAACTATTATACCACGACTGTTTCGGAAAGTCTGCTTTATGAAACAGCACGTCATTATTGGAGGAAAAAGATGAAGAGATTAAAGGTCGATCCAGACACCTCAGCGATGATAAAAATGGGACTTATTGATTGTGCTTGTGAAGTTATCAAAGACATGCTGTTTTTCGCTCTTGGCGCAACAGCAATTCTTTCGTTGATTTGTAAATCTGAGGAGGAGAGCTAATGGGACGCGCAATCGGAATTGACCTCGGAACAACATATTCGGCTGTTGCTATCTTACAGGAAGACGGAAAGCCATCGATTCTTCCGAACATTGAAGGCCAGAACATAACACCGTCTGTTGTTCTGTTTCCTGACGCTGCAAGTGGCTCTGACGAACCACTGGTCGGTGATATGGCAAAGCACTCTGCGGCAACTGCGCCACTTGATGTCGTGCAGTTTGTAAAAAGACAGATGGGCGATCCAAATTGGAGATTTGAGTCAGCAAACGGACATTCTTATACTGCGGAAGAAGTATCGGCTGTCATTTTGAAGAAACTCAAAAATGACGCCGAGATCGCTCTGGGGCAGCCAATTACTGATGCGGTTATAACGGTTCCAGCTTACTTCGATGATGCTAGGAGAACTGCGACACGCCAAGCCGGTCAAATTGCCGGACTGAATGTTTTGCGAGTTCTCAATGAGCCGACGGCCGCTGCAATGTCTTACGGACTGAGCCAGAAGAAGAACGGCACCGTTCTTGTGTATGACTTGGGCGGAGGCACATTTGATGTCACAATCATGGATATCAATGACGGAGAATTTGATGTCCTTGCGACTGACGGCAATAGAAACCTTGGCGGATTTGATTTTGACAACAGAATTGCGGAGTACGTTTTTGAGCAGATTAAAGAGCAAGGAATAGAACGGGACGTCCGGACTGATGATGCACTGGTTGCTGAAATCAGAGAGAAATCCGAAATTGCCAAAAAGAGCCTTACTACCGTTGCGCAGGCTACGATTATGCTGACCGTAGATGGCAAGCACGTCCGTATTAGAATTACCCGTGACGAGTTTGAAAGCAGAACGGAAGACTTGCTGAACACGACTAAAGAGTTGGTTGAAGACGCGATGGAAAGTGCGGGTAAAAGTTGGAGCGATATCGACCATTTGCTTCTCGTTGGTGGTTCAACGAGAATGCCGATGGTTCGGAAGATGATGAGTACATTATCTGGGAAGGATCCTGAGCTTAACGTCAATCCAGATGAGGCCGTGGCAATGGGAGCAGCTATCCAGGCATATATCAGTGCTAACGAACAAAGTGATGAGACCGGCGATAGTGGTGTGCAAGCTATCGTTGGTGGTGAGCTGATGACGATCAACGTATCTGATGTTACCTCTCAAGCCCTTGGTGTAGTGCTTCTCAATGAGCGCGATCAGGATGAAAACTTTGTTGTGATCCCCAAGAACGCAAAGATTCCGACTAAGGGTGAACAACACGCACGAACCGTTGTCGATCAGCAATCATGTATTTTGGTTCGAGTGACGCAAGGAGAGGACAGCGACGTCCGTTATGTTACTGAAATTGGCTCAAAAGAGATTCCTATTCCCTCGTATCCGAAGGGTGCGCCTTTCACAGTAGCATATGCCTATGACATTGACCAAACCGTATATGTTGAGCTGTATGATGAAACGGCTCACAATATTGTCGGCAAGTTTGAAATAGACAGAATCATGAACATGAGCGAAGAAGAAGTCCAAAATGCCATGCGAAGGATTAGCCAGATGGATATTCTCTGAGAATAGGTGAAGATATGGAAGAAGACATTCAGAAAAAAACATATGAGGAAGTTGCCGCGCTAAAAGACCTTTTTCTCCGGCGGCTCATGGATGACAAAATTAAGGCAGCAGCCATTGTTCGGCTGAATGAGAATAACGAAGCGTTGCAGCGGCAGTTAGACGAAAGAGCTATTACCTCTTTGGTCAAGGAGATTTTGCTTATATGCGACCGTATTGATGCGCAGGACACACTTGATGATTTAACTTGTTCCGTTGAAGAAGAGTTGTTAGAGGTATTAGCAAGACGCGATTTCTACAAGATGCCTCCAGCAGAGATATTTGATCCGGCTTGCCATAATGCGGTTGGTACCGTTGAAGAAACGGCAGAGCACCCCGATAAAAGTATCGTGAAAATTGTGAGAAATGGCTACCTCTTCTGCGACAAGGTGTTTCGTCCTGCCGATGTCATTGTTGCTGTAAAGAAAAAAGAAGTTCAGATTTCGGAGTAACCTTATAGGTCGCTAATCTCAACGGGAAGGAGGATTAGCTTGGATAACATTGGCCTGTTATTTGATCGCTTTGCGGTTGCGTATCAGCATAGCCTTTATGCAATTAAGCGCGAACAGGAAAAAATCGAAAGAGAGCGTAGGGCATCAAGAGAGCAAGCAAAAAAGCAGTTTGATAAGGAACGGAGTCGTACCGCGACCTTAGCTGCAAACAGCCTGATGGCAAATATGCATAAGGCTAAGGATGCATATAGGAATTTAGCAGATCAGGATGATTCCATCATGAAGGTTGCTGAATATTTGGCGTTCGGCAGCGTTACGCCACAGGACATCAACAAGCTGGTTTTTTCTGACCACACGCTTCCGTGGATTATGCCTTTTCTGGGGCATAGGAACATCCTCATCGAAAGCAACGGCGATGCTTGTCAAGCATTAGGGCTGCAATTTCTTATTCATGCTTTGATGCAGACAGCTCCGGGGCAGTTAAGCGTGACTGTAATAAATCCTGAATTAAGAGCTGAGTTCTCTTCCTGCTCCCGTTTACCGGATTTCAAAATGTTGACTAAGCCCTCCGAGATTCATGATGTTTTTACTTCTTTGACAGAGGAAATTATACAGAATGACACTCTGCTCCGAGGAAATTATCCATCTTTGGTGGCACTGCGCAAGGCGGCTCAACAGCCTGTTGGAAGACTTCAACTGGTAATTATTCAAGATTTACCAAAGGAGCTTAACGGCGATGTAATCACGTCCCTTGTAAAAATCGCCAGAGGTGCGCCGAGAGCCGGAATCGGTATCCTATATCTGAATAGCAAAACTTCTCAAAAGGCGGACTCTGTTACCACCGAATTAAAACAAATTAGCAACTTCTTTGTGCTGACGCAAAAGGAAGATTATTGGAAGAGTTCAGATGCATTTTTTGATAGATTGATCTTTTCCTTCCCCATTTTAAGAAATGAAGAACTATCACAGAGGATTTCGGAAATTATTGAAAAATCTCAAAATGTCTCTGTCATTACAATTCCGTTCTCGCAGATTGAAAACACAGAACAGCGTTGGAAAGAATCATCGGCAAGTAATCTGACTTTCCATCTTGGGAAAGCAGGACTAGATACCATTTCGGTTTGCCTTGGCGATAGCGTCACACAATATCACAATATACTGATTTCTGGCGCAGCTGGCAAAGGTAAATCAAACCTCATTGAGGTGATGATTCATAGCTTATGTACGCGATATAGTCCTTCTGAGTTGGAGCTTTTCCTTTTGGATTTCAAGGACGGCCTTACATTCAAGCCATATGCTTCCTTTGCGGATTCGACTTGGCTGCCCCATGCACGAATGCTGGGGCTTGAAAGTGATCGGGACGTTGGACTTGCAGTTCTAAAGGACCTAGAAGCTGAGCGGAGGCGTCGGGCAGTAATGTTTGGCGATTCCTCAGCTGGCGTACATGACTTTGAAAGCTACCGCAAACTCAACCCGGATAAGCAATTGCCTCGGATTGTACTAATCATTGATGAGTACCAAAAGCTCTTTGACATCAACGATGAGATATCCGATGAGGCTGCATCTTTGCTTGAAAATCTTGTCAGGCAGGGACGCGCTTGTGCAATACACATTATCTTGGCATCGCAGTCAATTACCGGTGCAGCTGGTTTGCTGGGTAAGGACGAGCGTATATATGCTCAGTTCCCCGTTCGGATAGGATTACAGAATACCGTGTCCGAGTCATTCTCTCTCTTTGGCATCGGGAACGATGCAGCGGCTAAACTTCGTGTCCGCGGAGAGGCGATCATAAACGTGAACTATGGTGCGATTGACTCAAACCAGAAGTTCACCGTTGCATACGCGGATCCTAACGAGATGAAAAAGCTCCGGCGATCTTTTTGCCAAGAAAGTTTAGCTCTTGAGCATCCCGTGATATTCACGAAAAAAGATGTTGTCGATTATTCGATGTACATTCCAAACGTGAAAAAATGGCGCAGAGCGGTTGCGGATGGCAGTGCTGTCCGTTTGCCGTGCGGAATCAAACTCTCCGTAGACAAGGATGTACTGCCAATTACAATGCCAAATGATGCGGGTAGGAACATTGCTATTCTCGGTGCCGCAGAGGATTTGCAGGCCGAAGGAGCTATTCCGGGGAAAAGCAATATGGCTGTTGGCATCCTTCAAAGTTTTGCAATGTCATTAGTGTTGCAGCATCCGAACGGTGACGCACGTCTCATAATGATTGACGGGCTTGCTCCTGAGGTGCATAAAAACGGCAACATTGATAGATGGCTTCGTCTTATGGAGCGTTTTGGTTTTCCTGTTGAGGTTGTGAGTGCAAAAGATGCGGCAGATTGGTTCATGAATTATTACCGCGAGATAATAGACAATCCGGATGATGAAGATACCTACATATTAGGCTTTGGAATGGATCGGTGTAGTAATTTCATGGACTCTGATTTGAGTGGAGAATCTGGTGCAAGCGCGTTTCAGGAACTTTTGAAACGCAGCACGGACGGAGTTCACCTGATGTGCTGGTGGTCGAATGTGAATATGTTCAAGACGCATATTGGATTTAACAGCGATGGCTATATCGGGACAAAAATCCTTCTCCGCATGGACACGGATACAGCCCGCGACGTTCTGGGACCGTTTGTGAATTGGAGTGTGCGTGATAACCGTGCTTACATACATGATTCATCAAACCTTGCAATCGACTATACGGTTATGCCGTCACTACCGATATCTGATAGAGTTTGTGGCTTGATAGAAGCGGAGGCATGGTAGTTTGGAGTTTTGCTCTGCATATGAAAAATATTCAAATTGTCTGGTTGAAATTATAGACCAACTTCGCAGCGAGTCACTGTCTCAAGAGAAAGTTGCGCAGAGTGAGCGCAATGCTGTTTCGACAATAGAAAATCAGTATATGGCTATTTCTGATGAACTTCAACAGGCGCAGAGAACAGTACGAGAGCAATATCAAAGCGTATGGGAAAGTTGTACGCGGAACGCTGGCATCAGAAGGCCGCAAGATCAACGACCGACTGCGACAGATTTACCGTGGAAAGAAGCTGTTCGGATTCAAGAGCAAGCAGCTTCCTCAATCAGGAACTGGTTTACAACGCAAACCCAACAAGCATTTATAGAACGCCAAAAGAAGGTTCGTGAGGAAGCAGCTAAAAAAGCTGCTATGGCAGCGGCGCAAGCAGAAAACGAAAAGAGGAAGGCCGAAGAAGCAGCTCGTGCCGAGAAGGAACGTGCTGAGGCACTTGTCGAATCCCTAAAACGTAAATATCGCGGATATTAGTTGATAAAAACAGGAGGTATTCTTTATGGCATCCACAATTTCTCAGATCAAGCAGCAGGTGAATCAAATCGGGCAGCAGGCAACATCTACTGCAGGTCAGTTGAACCAGCTGGCGTCAAATCTCGACAAAAATGTTGCTGCTGTTAATAGTGCCATTGGCGGAACAAGTTCAGGCGAAGACAAGAAAATGGTCGCATCTTTTCAGCAAGCAAGCAAGGCTGTAAAAGACGCAGTTAAGGCACTGCAAGAGGCAGGCAAATCCGCGAAGGACTGGGCTGCGAAGGCATGAGCGATTACGAGGAACTGCAACAGTTTGTAAAAGCCTTGTCTGATGATGCACAGCAGAACTCATATGTTTTGGCAAACTGCGCAGATAATGTCGAGCGGTTAGTCGCTTCGTTTGATAGGCTTACCGAAGCAACGCGAGATCCGTCAGCAAAGACCGTCGGAGTTTCTTTCCGAACTGCTCAGAAACAATTGCTAATTGCAGCAAAGGCATTGATTGAAGCGGCAAAGGCAGGCTATACATGGAGCGGAGATTCCCAAGCTGAATTGAAGTTGGTTTTAAGACGCAGACGGTAACGAGCAACTAGGTTGGAGGATTCTTATGAGCATTATTCAAGGTCTTGGTCAACAGATTTCCAGCCTTTCGACCGAATCGAGTGCAATTGCGTCCAATCTTTTCAGCATCGCTAACGGACTCAAACGCACGACGGCAACCGTACAGCAGACATTGAAAGGCACGTCGCAGAGCGATTATCAAACTTTGGTTGACCAGTTGAGTGTTGCGCAGAACAAATTATCTATTGCTGCGGAATGCCTTACAGCAGCTTCAAAGGATGCTCAGAGTTGGTTGGCTGCGCATATTACGGCAAGCAGTGGCGGCGCGGTTTTTAATCAGATAATCACTCCAACCTACGAAGCGACGGATCCCGCAGCACCTACACTTCATGATACGTTTGATCGCAATGGCGCGTCGCAAGTTTTCTCAGAGGTCATTGAACCCTTAGAAGAAAGAAATGTTGCATACAGAGCTATTCAGCCTTTTGGACGAGAACGAAGCACAGAAGAAATCATTGAACGATTAGGCGGCGGAGATAATACGCAAGGGTCCTGTTCCTCGCTGGCATTCGCGTATATCGGAAACGTAGCAGGATATGATGTCCTCGACTTTAGAGACGGAGACAGTCGTAGCTTCTTCTCTAGGAACGGTTCAATTGAGAAGATTGCAAATCTTCCCGGAGTGAATGCACTGATCTACAACGGGAAAGACGATTTGATATGCGCTAACGACCTATTAAGCACTATGCAAACAGGCAAGGAGTATTATCTGGCAACGGGGCTTCACGCTTCCATCGTTAGAAAAATCGACGGGCATTATGAATACTTGGAATTGCAGCACCCGACAGATAACGGATGGCACATCCTGAATGATACTGTTCTTCTAAACAGGTTTGGGTGTTCGCAATCAAATACGGTTGTCTATCCCAATTTTCTGATCGATATTGAATCATTGGCTGGCAATGAAGAGTTCCTTGAGATTTTGGGGTATCTAAACACAGCGGAATCTGAGCAGCACAAGGGGGAAAATGGCGGTGTCCGATAGAAATGAAGTAATTGGCGGCTTTAGATGGATCAGAAACCCTGAACAAAAGGGAGAGTTCCTGTTTACATTCGATGGAAAACAAATCTTCAATTTGTTCCGAGATTATCCTCATAAGCTGACAAAAGCACAAAAAGAACAATTCGACGCGGCAAATCCCTACTGGGCAGATTATTTTAAGAACAGAACATAATTTTGAATTAACAATTCTACACAAGAAACGCAAGCGAATACTTGCTGGTAGCGGAGGCCTGAGATGGTGAACTATTATGACTTGTTGGGCGTTTCTCAAGATGCAGACCGTGCAACAATAGAACAAGCAATTAAAAAGACAAGAAGACTTTGGAATAATCGAGCGAATAACCCTGATGCTTCAATTCGAGCAGAAGCGGAGCAGCATGTGCGAGAAGTTGCGGAAGCAGAAAAAACACTTCTGAATGAGGCAAAACGCGAAGAGTACGATCAGCAACTATTGCGCAATCCCCAAAACGACGCTGTGGACAATGCGCCTAATGATAATAGTGACTGGGAAGATGAATATTTCAGAGCATACAATCAGGATATGAATGACTACGCTGCGCAGATCGCACAGAGAGTCATTAGTTCCAACGAGAGAAACGGACGCGCATGGTTCTTATATGGAGAGGCGTTACGCAGGGGCGGACAACCCGAACAGGCAATTAACGCATTTCAAAGAGCAACCATGTACATGACTTCCTCGGATGATCCGGAGGGCGTGTATCGTCAGCTTGGTTTTGCATATGCAGCGATTGACAGCTATTCCAATGCGCTTCGCGCTTTCGGAAACGCTTCTCAGATTTCGCCGTCCAAAGCCGAATACTACGGCTTGCGTGCAAACTGCTACCGAATGATTGACATGATCCCCGAAGCCATTTCCGAGGCTGAAAAAGGGTACCAGCTTGCCCCGAATGACAATAGCATCAGATTTGAGTATTTCGTCGCGTTGAGAGCAGATGCGTTAGCCGCGATGTCGTATAATCGCTCGTCTGGCAAGCATTTAATTACAAATAAAGTTCAGCTCGACTATGTAAATGGCATCCTCAAGAAACTTGCACAAACCATTCCAGAGGATGCAAACAAATCGCAATGCACCTCCGCAATGGACGATATTGTTAAACTTGTTGTTGATGCAGAAAGTGTCAAGGGTGGCTTCTTCTCGTCGAAGCCCGGATATCAGTACAACTATGACACGAGCAACGAAGATACCCGGTCAACGGGTAAACACTGATTAACTTGTATCCAACGCAGAATCTGCGTTTATTTGAAAGGAGAAAACACAATGGCTTACTCAGAAAAACAACTCACTACTGAATGGATGCCCCAAGTTAGATGGCCGAACGGCAACAACGTGAATCTTGTTACCATTCGTGAGGCTATTCAGGAACAGGCGGATGAAAACGGGATTCCCGTTGCCTTTTCCGAAGACCAGCTGAAGGTCGGCGGCCTTTTCAGCTCTGAGCGTGAAGACATCCTGATCATGTACAACCCCCAGCACCAGAGTGATTATCTGCACTTTGCAATTCGCGTCCAGCATCAGGGCAAGTACGCTTTCATGCATGTCTACAACTTGGGCGGCAGCAAGAACTTCCGTGATGACAACATGGCAGCTAGTGGTAGCACTTTTCAGAAGCTCGCAAATGCCATCGGTGGCCACAATCAGAAAATCCAGGCTGAGGAAAACTATTACACGATTCTGCGCGACTGCTTGCAGAATGTGACCGGTGCCTAAACATCTGATTCTACATACGCGGCTCTCTTTCAAAGGAAAAAGGGAGCCGCGTATATACTTAGTGTCGTGATATGGAAATAGTCGAACTCTTATTGATTATCGCTGGATGTCTTGCACTGGTAGTTGCGATAGCTGCTGCTATAATCAAGGTATCTTCATTCTATCGTACACAGTTTGGCTTTAGTGTATGGTCCGGTGTTCTATTGTTGTTTCTTGCGTTTGTGTTAATGCTTATATATTATGGCGGCGAGAAACCGCAGAGCATACTACTGCCCATTCTTTCAGCGGGCTTATGTGCATTTACAATCGTTCGCAATATTTGCTTGGCTGGATGGGGATATGGATGTTTGGGGATGCTGTTTCAGGGAGTCATGACATTGCTGCTCTTCTTCGTAGTGATTATTGCAATAGCTGGCCTTTTAGCACGAGCAACAACACGCGGAACTAACAGAATGTCGGGCATTTGTTCCGGAGTATCACAAGAAATCCGTTATGCAATTATACTTCTACCAGTTTTTATTCTGAAAAGGTAAAGCACTTGAAATATCCGACAATCAAGAATAAGAAAAGAGCCTCTGTTGATACCCAAACAAAGTTTCAGCAGAGGCTCTTGCGGTACTTCCTCCCTTATTGCTGTCCAATGCAAAGCGTTCTGGGGTTGATGGTGATAACGGACTTTCCCTGTTGATGAGCATATCTGACTGTCTTTCCGGTTCCGCTGGGGCTTCCATCCCAAACCGCGATCAGGACATCCGCATGATTGACCATATAACGATTGCGCTTGTCCATGCAATCGGGCGAGTAATGAGCTTGAATCAGTGTTTCCTTATCGCACTTGGACGCAATGTGAAAGTACCGGTCTCTCAGAGCTTCTGACCACTTTGCGGCTTGGCTTTCGCATGGGATGGCGCTTTCAAGCGTAATTCCCGGATAGGAGGCTTTCAGCCCCAGCACGATCTCAGCAGCATACATATCTACACCGATTGCCATTCCGGATATAAAGTGCGTGACGCCTTCATTTTCGATGAGATTGATGATTTGCTCCCTGAGAGTTTTTTTGAGGTCTATGCAGCGTTCGTCTTCCTCATTGAAACCAAACGGGAGGTTTTGCGGACGATGCCCGGTAAAAGCACAGGTCTTCATTTTCTTTTTCATCTCCTGACTATGTATTAAAGACTGTTTCTATGTCTCTGATACATAGTATAGCACGGAGATATGAAATATTCTGTCGAAATAAGGGAAGAAAAAAGGCTGCGTGAAAAATCACACAGCCCATGACGGATTCAGCCATTATCTGCCGTTTCCTGCTGGATCATCAGCTCAACCATCTGCAAAATGCGCTTCTGCGCTTGCGGAGACAACGAAGCAAGTTTCTCTGAGAGTTCAGACGATTTATAGCTTGTCGAATGCTCCAGGACATCACAGAAAATCGCGTCTGCCGAAACCTCAAGCCCATTTAGAAGAATGATCAATTTCTCACAGCGAGGAAACGACATACCACGTTCAACCGTAGAAATATAATTTGCAGTCAGCCCGGTCTTTTCCGCAAGCTCTTCTTGCGAGATTCCGAGGCGTTCCCGGCATTGTTTTACTCGTTTACCTATTCGTTTGTCAATCATAGCGCGTACCCACACCTTTTCTATAACGCTCATGATAATTATATGGGTTAGAGGCATAGTTATACAGAAACGCTAATGGTGATGCTGTGTATTAGCGTGTGATTTTCGGCGGTATTTACAGAAAAGATACAAAAAAAGAGCCTCTGCCGACACCCAAAACGGGCATCGACAGAGGCTCTTGGTTCGTTTTCCGGGCATTCAAACAAGTGCCGAAATCGACACTTATTTCCGCGCTAAAGAAGAAACTGCGCAGGGAATACAATCACTTAGGCTGGTCAATTTGCGCCGCTCTGAGGCTTGCAATCACAGGCTTTTTCGACCCCTAACTGTCTACACCTCGATGCCTTGCGGGAGAAGTGCGGACAGGCGATGAGATCGGCACGGAAACTCTGCTTGCAGCTATGGACGCAGCGGACGCAGAAGCGGTTATACTTCCGGCGTCCGCTGTCCCCGATGAAGAACGACCACTCCTGCCGCCATTTCTGACTTCTGCTCACAGCTCAATCTCTCCTTTGTGCTTTTGGGGAGGGCAGCATTCCTTCTGCTTTTCAGTCTTTGCAGACTTGAGCCTGTCCATGATGGAGGACTTCTCGCCCCTTTCGGGGGCTTTGACCTCTGCGGTCTTGTCCTCCTTCGGACCGTTGTTGATGATCCCATCAATCATGCCGTAGTCATCCTCCATCGACATCTCCGCCGCCTTGAGGTAGTTTTCCTTCTCAAGAGCTGCCATCCAGCTTTCCTTGCTGATACCGAGCATTCCGCCCTTTGCCGCATGATCGGCAATCTCCTTGGCATCCACGCACAAGCCCTCGGTGTTATCGGAATAGAGACGGTAAACCTCGCAGCCCTTCTCCAAAGCCTTCTCAGCCGCCTCCTGACCGGCGGGAAGAACGCCAGCCCATGCGTAGCCGTAGTCCTTCATATCCTGAACGGAGAGCGCGGGATCGGGCATTTCCGGCACTTCCTTGACCTCAAGGTCGAGAAGGCGGAGCGTGTCATCGTCAAAGCCGTTGTAGACATCATCAAGGACGAGCTTGCCGCGCTCATCGACGATGATGCAAGCCGCCTCATCGCCGTAGGTGTCATGCTCCATCAGGTAAAAGCTGTGACCGCCGACCTCGTGCTGGTCAATGGTGTGCCACGTCCCGATGTGACCGGCAACCGTCAGACCGGAGGTGTCGGCATTCATCTCAAAGTCCTTCTGCTCGGTAGCTTCCTGCTTCTGCTGCTCCTTCGAGATCATGGGGATCGCCACAATCTTATCGCCCAACTTAACAAACTGCTCCGGCACTTTGAAGTGGTCAGAGAACTTCTGCATCTGCTCTACGGTCAGAGAGCCGAAGCTGTCATCCGTCAAGCCGACTACCATGAATGTTCCGGCAACAACGTCGTAGATGTCACCGTCCTCATCACGCAGAGCGCGGTTCAGGGGCAGACCTTCCAGCTTGCCTTCCTCGTTGCAGACTA
>OQWM01000943.1_pt1 | contig 19704 bp, 17 predicted proteins | sample 1691531 | NCBI WGS metagenome assembly OQWM01 (sample SAMN03418257, study PRJEB22391) | human gut metagenome | biome: human-gut; feature: organic feature; material: feces | host: Homo sapiens | place: Tanzania | collected 2013-01
ACGGCTAGGGTAAGCAATACAAAAAGAAAAATGTGTTTTTTCCGCATGGTATTCCTCCTTTAGATGGTGGGGATGAAAATGTGCGGTTTCACAGCAGAGAAACCGCATCCGATATATTGAGTGTATCATGGGGGAAATTATATTTCAATACTTTTTGATATTATTTAAGATATTTATAGTGGATTGATGAAGCCTAAGAAAATGTGTACCCTTTAAGCATGAAAGACTACTTTTTGATAGCGGGAGGTGTTGGAAATGCAGGAGGGGACGCTGGAACGCCAGAAGCTCTCGCAAGAAATAGGGCAAAGAATCCGTCGGCTTCGTAAGGAACGCGGGTTTAGTCTGGAAACACTTGCGCTGAAATGCGACATGAATGCGGCGTTTCTGGGGCGTATCGAGCGCGGATTGCGGTGCCCGACTGTTTATACGTTAAAACGCATCAGTAGTGGTCTTGGTGTGGAATTGGTAGAGCTTTTAATTGATGAGAAGACTGCGGGACAGTATGAAGCCTCAGTCCAGCACTTTTCCAGAATGGTGTCAAACCTGACGCCTCAGCAGATTGAAAAGATTTTACGAATACTGGATGATTCGGTTGCGTTGATACAGGATGATTGAAATAAGGACAGCTATGATAGATGGAAAAACATAAAAGTTTTGAAATCTAAAATGCGTAATGAATAATAAAAAAGCATATGCCTTAAATCTGTCGGAATTTTTGATTTCCGGGAAGAATTAAGGCATATGCTTTTTCTTTGCTTGAAGTTGTCACGATATAATGCATAAAAAGCCGCCGCGAAGCATTCCTCCGCAGCGGCAAAAAACACCAAATGGAAAACGAGATGGACCGTAAGCCGGGTTCTGTATTAAACGACGATCTGTCTAGACCTGCCATTGCTGACAGGTTCGTGCCGCCTTCGGGACACGCGAGCAGCGCTGTACGTCCCATATAGGCGTTGCTTCCGGTAGGGTTTACAAAGCCGCATGGTCACCCATGCGCTGGTGAGCTCTTACCTCGCCGTTTCATCCTTACCGCATTGCTGCGGCGGTTTGTTTTCTGTTGCACTTTCCCTAAGGTCACCCTCGGCTGCCGTTAGCAGTTACCGTGCTCTGTGAGGCCCGGACTTTCCTCAGAGCGGTCAAAGCCGCCCCGCCGCCGTATGTTCCACTCGTTTTCCGTTCCTCATGATACCATAAAAAAGTAAGATTTGCAAGTGAAACGGATTTTTGTTATAATATCATTTGTGTTTTTGTAAATTTTGCAGGGGGAGGGGCAGGTCATGCAGCTGTATTTTGCCGTGCCGGATACGGCTACCACCCACGATGGGGTGCTGGTGCGCAGCTTTCTGCGCCAGTGTGCCGTCTCCACCGACCTTGCCCGGGCGGTCAAGTTCCGTGGCGGCGGCTTTTTTGCGGACGGCGTGCCTGTGCTGGCAAACCGACGCATCTTCCCCGGGCAGGTGCTTTCCTTTGCCCTGCCGCCGGAAGGGGACGGTGTGACCCCGCAGCCGGAGATCCCGGTCAACGTGGTCTACGAGGATGCTTTTGCCGTGGTGCTAGAAAAGCCGCCGCAGCTGGCAGTGCACCCCACCCTGAACTACCCCGGTGGCACGCTGGCCAACGGCTATGCGGCGTGGGCAGCCACCCACGGCCACAGCCCGGTGTTCCGCCCGGTGAACCGCATCGATAAGGACACCAGCGGCCTTGTGTTGGCGGCGAAAAACGCCTATGCCGCGCCGCTATTGGCGGGCGGGGTTGAAAAGCTGTACTATGCCATCGCGCAGGGTGCACTGCCGCTGGGGGAAGGGGTCATCGATGCGCCCATCGGCCGCCGGGGCGACAGCATCATCGGGCGCTGCGTCACCCCCGAGGGCAAGCCCAGCCGCACCGAGTATACTATTATAAAGGAAGAAAACGGCCTTAGCCTTGCGGCCTGTGTGCCGGTGACCGGCCGCACCCACCAGATTCGGGTGCATTTTGCGTCCATCGGCTATCCGCTTGCCGGGGACGACCTTTACGGCGGCAGCCGGGAGCACATTGCCCGGCAGGCGCTGCACTGCGCGAAGCAAAGCTTTGCGGTGCCTGTATACACCCCGCTGCCGGACGGCATCCGGGTGGAAATGCCCTTGCAGCTGCGCACCGTTACGGTGGAAAGCCCGCTGCCGCCGGATATGGAAGCGCTATTTTCGTGAAAACTGCGTGAAAAAGTAGCCAAATTTTATGTAAGCGCTTGTTTCAAACCATGCAAAGTGTATAATAAAAAGAGAGCGTATTGTGTACAGGCCCTGTTGGCCTTTTGAACAGGGGAACGTACACTATCTAGCTGCTGTGTTCCGGGCCGAAAAAATGCCCTGCAGCGGCGCAGGAAGGAGAAAATCCCGTTGACTGAAGATAAAACAAAGGAGCAGCAGCCTGCTGCGCAGCCGGTACGGCAGTCCCGCCGCCAGAAGCTGCGTTCGCTGTGGGCGCAGCTCCAGTGCCGGGGGGTGCTGCGGCGGCATAGGATACGCCGCAAGCGCCAGCACCGCTGGGAAAAACTGTGGCATAAGCTGCTGCACAATGCCATAGCGCCCATGGTGGGCGAGACGCTGTATGCCATTGGCTTTTCCGCCGAGTATGCGGTCATCCGCACAGGCCGTCGTTTGCAGCACGGACTGCGGCGTCTGCTGAAGATGGGCAGAGATTTGCTCAAAAATATCGCATCGATGGCCTTTCCTGGTGCAGCACAGCTGCTGCATGATCTGTTTGGTCCGGTGGTGATTGCCCTGCGGGGCACTGCTGCACTGCTGCGCCATGCACATCGGGTGCGTAAGGAAAATGGCTTTGGTGCTGCATTGTGCGCAAGCGGACGCTTTTTTGCCGAGGGCGTAGCCGAGAATATCCGCCTTGTGCCCCGCATGGCCATGTATGTGCTGCCGGTGGCAGCGTTGGCTGTTATGCTGACTGTGTTCCAGACCACCATCCGCCAGCCCTACGCACTGCAGGTGCAGGTGGACGATAAGACTGTGGGTTATGTGGCCAACGAAGAGGTGTTCAACTCTGCACTGGAAACGGTACAGCAGCGTATCAATTATTCTGGCACAGAGCAGACGCGGTTTACCGTGGAGCCTACTTATTCTGTGACCGTTGCCCACGACGTGATGGACGAAAATGCTGTGGCCGATGCCATCCTCAAGACCTCTGGCGACCAGATCAGCGAGGGCACGGCGTTGTATCTGGACGGTGAGCTTACTGCCGTGTGCGCGGACGGCACCAGCCTGCAAAGCTACATTGACAGTCTGTTGGAACCCTATGAGGATTCGGATGATCCCAACACCACAGTGGGCTTCAACAAGGATGTCACGCTGGAAAACGGCATCTACTTCACTGAGAGCTTTCAGGATGAGGCCGAGGTGGAGCAGCTACTCTCCGGTGTGCAGCAGGCACAAAAGACTTACACAGTGCAAAGTGGCGACACCATTTGGGCTATCGCCCAGAAAAATGGCCTGACCGTGAAGGAACTGTGCGATATGAACACCGGCTTTACTGCCAACGGGGAAAACGGCTTGACCCAGAACTCCAAGATCCTGCCCGGCGATGCATTGACTGTGGTGCGGGAAGAGGAGACGCTGGAGGTGCGCATCACCAAGGTGGAGAGCTGGGAGGAAGAAATCGCCTACACCACCGAGACTACCAAGTCCAACGAGCTGAACTCCGGTACGAAGCGCGTTACCCAGAAGGGTGAGAACGGCATCCGCACCGTGACGGCACAGCGAGTGTACGATACAAATGGCATCCAGCTTTCCCAGCAGATCCTGAGCACCGTGGTGACCAAGGAGCCTGTGACGGAAAAGGTTACGGTGGGCACCAAAAAGGCGTCCTCTGGTGCATCCTATATCACCGGCAGCGGGCAGTTCATCTGGCCGGTGCCCGGCTACAAGTATTGCTCCCGCTGGTACGGCGGCAGCCACAAGGGCGTGGATATCTGCGCCGCCGCCGGTACGCCTATTTACGCTTCGGCAGGCGGTACGGTGACCAAGGCCGGCTATAACCGCGCCGGTGCAGGCAATGGCTATGGCAACTCCGTCATTATCAGCCACGGCAACGGTTACACCACCGTGTACGCCCACTGCCTGTCGCTGGTGGTACATGCCGGTCAGTCGGTCAAACAGGGGCAGCTCATCGGCTATGTAGGCAATACCGGACGCTCCAGCGGCAACCACTGCCACTTTGAGATCCGGCGCAACGGCTCCTACGTTTCGCCGCAGACCGTGTTCAACCGCAACAAATATCGGTAAATAGCAGCAAGGGCTTTTCCGCAGGGAAAGGCCCCTCTGCTGTATCATGAATAAAAAAGGAGAGATCATCTATGTCTACCCCTCACATCAGCGCAGAAATGGGCGATTTCGCCAAGACAGTCCTTATGCCGGGTGACCCCCTGCGTGCCAAATTTATTGCCGACACCTTTTTGCAGGATGTCCGGCAGGTGACCGGCGTGCGCGGGATGCTGGGCTTTACCGGCACCTACGAAGGCCGTCCCATCAGTGTGATGGGCAGCGGTATGGGTATGCCCTCCATCGGCATCTACTCCTACGAGCTGTTCAGCTTCTACGGCGTGGAGAACATCATCCGCATCGGTTCTGCCGGCAGCTACACCGAGAAGGCCAAGCTGTTCGACACCGTGCTGGCCACCGGCGCCGTGAGCGAGAGCAACTACGCCCGGGTGCAGAGCGGCTTTACCGGCAATATCACCCTGCCCAGCGCAGCTTTGAACGAAAAGCTGCGTGCCTCCGCTGCAAAGCAGGGCATCCCCCTGATCGAGGGCAACATCCACTCCTCGGATGTGTTCTACCGCCAGCCCTCGGACGCAAAGCCTACCTACTGGGAAAAGCTGCGGGACGAGGACGGCTGCCTGTGCGTGGAGATGGAAAGCTTTGCCCTGTTTGCCAACGCGCAGGTGCTGGGCAAGAACGCCGCCTGCCTGCTGACCATCTCGGACAGCTTTGTGGCCCCCGGCATCACCACCGCCGAGGAGCGCCAGAAGAGCTTTACCGATATGATGAAGGTCGCTCTGGGCGCAGAGTACTGATTGCATATTTTTCCAGCGCGGCTGCCGCCCTAAGGCACAGCCGCGCTGTTTTTGCCCATAAAAGGAGGAAACAGCATGACAAAATTGACCATGGAAGAAAAGCAGCAGCTGATCCGCATGGCACTGGCTGCACGGGAAAAGGCCTATGTGCCTTACAGTGATTTTATGGTGGGCGCTGCACTGCGCGCTGCGGACGGCCGCATCTTTACCGGCTGCAACGTGGAGAACGCCGCCTTTACCCCTACCAGCTGCGCCGAGCGCACCGCCCTGTTCAAGGCGGTGGCGGAGGGCGTGACCGCGTTTACGGATATCGCCGTGGTGGGCAGCCGCCGGGGCGAGGTGAACCGGCAGATCACCTCGCCCTGCGGGGTGTGTCGTCAGGCATTGTTCGAGTTCGGCGGGCCGGAACTGAACGTCATTATGGCAAAGACCCCGGAGGATTTCATCGAGCGCAGCATGGACGAGTTGCTGCCCTTCGGCTTTGGCCCCTCCAACGTGGCGGGCAACAGCGCCGTGGAAGGGGAGTAAGTGTTCTTCTTTGAAAAACAGCGCAAGCAGGGACAAATCGGCTGAAAAGAATTACTTTTTCTCAAATTATACAAAGGATTTGTAAAGAATTTGTAATCGGAAATTGCTTGCATCTGTCACTTTCACCCGCTATACTTGAGCCAGTAAATGTGCCAGAGCGCACATTTCATTCATTTGACGCAATTTTTTAAAATAAAGGAGAGTTTCTTATGAAGATTTCTCGTCGTAACTTTCTGGCTGTGGCCGGTGCTGCTGCCGCTGCCGCTGCTCTGACCGCCTGCGGCGGTTCTTCCGCTTCTTCTACCAGCACTGCTTCTTCCGCAGCTGCCAGCTCTGCCGCCGCTTCCGGCGCAGCAGACGGCGCTGAGAAGATCGCCAAGGTCGCTCTGACCTGCGATACCGGCACGATCGATGATGAGAGCTTCAACCAGGCTTGCTGGACTGCTGTTTCCAGCTACATGGGCGACAACTGCCAGTACTACATCCCCGATTCCGATGCTTCCGATGAGGACCGTGAGACTATGATCCGTCTGGCTGTCACCGAGGGTGCTGACGTGATCGTCTGCGTGGGCTACCTGTACGGCGCATCTCTGGCATGGGCTGCTGAGCAGTACCCCGACATCAAGTTCATCGCTATCGACGTGACTCAGGGCGATATCGGCACCGACAGCATCCCCGCCAACTGCTACTGCATCACCTTCAAGGAGGAGCAGGCAGGTTATCTGGCAGGCTACGCCGTTGTTAAGGACGGCTACACCAAGCTGGGCTTCCTGGGCGGCATGGCTGTGCCCGCCGTGATCCGTTACGGCTACGGCTATGTGCAGGGCGCTGACGCTGCTGCAAAGGAGCTGGGCACCAACATTGACATCAACTACTTCTACGGCGGCCAGTTCTACGGCGATGCCAACATCACCTCCCGTATGGAGGGCTGGTATGCCAACGGCACTCAGATCGTCTTTGCCTGCGGCGGCGGCATCTACACCTCCGCTGTCGAGGCTGCCCTGAAGAACAACGGCTACGTTGTTGGCGTTGACGTTGACCAGAACTACATCGGCGTGAACGGCGTGGCAAAGGACGGCTACGCATACAACCCGTTCGTCACCTCCGCTATGAAGGGCCTGTCTGAGTCTGTCAGCACCGCTCTGGGCGACATCGAGGCCGGCGAGTGGAGCGACATCGCTGCCACCAACGGCAACTTCGGTCTGGAGGACGGCGAATACGTCGGTCTGCCCACTGCTGATGACAGCTGGAACTTCAAGACCTTCACCAAGGACGAGTACGAGACCCTGAAGACCAAGATCGCTTCCGGCGAGCTCGTTGTGGACAACAGCTCCGATGACGCTACCAAGCCCACCGTCAGCGAGTTCACCAAGGTCAACTACATCCAGTAATCGCTTTCCCGGAATTACTCCCGTGATAGGGGCGGGGTGCTCATGCAGGGGCACCCCGCCCTTTTTGTATGCCTGTGTAGGAGAAACGAGCAGGAAATCGTGCAGACCTTACAAAAGTAATACTTTTGCTTGTGCTTTTTGACAAAAAATCAAAAAGCCGTGTGCAAACCGCAAAAAATCAGGTATAATGGTTTGTAGAATAGAAAAGGTGTCGTTACGGCACGAAAGGAGAGTGAGCAGATTGGCAGAGGATTATGTGATCGAGATGCTCCACATTACCAAGGAATTCCCCGGTATCAAGGCAAACGATGATATCACCCTGCAGCTGCGCAAGGGCGAGGTACACGCCCTTCTGGGCGAGAACGGTGCTGGCAAAAGTACGCTGATGAGCGTGTTGTTCGGCCTGTATCAGCCGGAACAGGGCAAGATCCTGAAAAACGGCAAGGAGGTCGCCATCCGCAACCCCAACGATGCCAACGCACTGGGCATCGGCATGGTGCATCAGCACTTCAAGCTGGTGGAATGCTTCAGCGTGTTGGACAACATCATTCTGGGTGTGGAGCCCAACAAGATGGGCTTTTTGCAGAAGGCCGAGGCACGCAAAAAGGTGATGGCGCTGAGCGAAAAGTACGGTTTGCGGGTGGACCCAGACGCCCTGATCAGCGATATCTCGGTGGGTATGCAGCAGCGCGTGGAGATCCTGAAGATGCTGTACCGCGACAACGAGATCCTGATTTTTGACGAGCCCACCGCTGTGCTGACCCCGCAGGAGATTGACGAACTGATGGAGATCATGCGCGGGTTCAAGAAGGAGGGTAAGTCCATCCTGTTCATCACCCATAAGCTCAACGAGATCATGGCTGTGGCCGACCGCTGCACCGTGCTGCGCAAGGGTAAGTATATGGGTACGGTGGATATCAAGGGTACCACCAAGGAAGAGCTTTCCCGCCGCATGGTGGGCCGCGACGTGCAGCTGCAGGTGGAAAAGCAGCCCGCACACCCCGGCGAGACCGTGCTGGACGTGGAGAACGTTACCATTCACAACGACCAGCGTAAGAAGGACGTGGTGAAGAACGTGTCCTTCAAGGTGCACGCAGGCGAGATCGTTTGTCTGGCGGGCATCGAGGGCAACGGCCAGACCGAGTTCATCTACGGCCTGACCGGCCTGAGCAAGCTGAACAGCGGCAAGCTGGTGCTGGACGGTAAGGATATCACCCACGAGAGCATCCGCCAGCGCTCCAAGGACGGTATGGGTCACATCCCGGAGGACCGCCACAAGCACGGTCTGGTGCTGGATTTCAGTCTGGAAAACAACATCGTGCTGCAGCGCTACTGGCAGCCGGAGTTCCAGAAGGGCGGCTTTATCCGTGCCGATAAGGTGCGCGAATATTCCGACCGGCTGATCGAGCAGTACGACGTACGCAGCGGTCAGGGCAGTGTGACCACCGTGCGCAGTATGTCCGGCGGCAACCAGCAGAAGGCCATCATCGCCCGCGAGATCGACCGTGACCCCAAGCTGCTGGTGGCAGTGCAGCCCACCCGTGGTCTGGACGTGGGTGCCATTGAGTACATCCACCGTCAGATCGTGGCCGAGCGCGACAAGGGCAAGGCCGTGCTGCTGGTCAGCCTTGAACTGGACGAGGTGATGAACCTTTCTGACCGCATCCTTGTAATGTACGAGGGCGAGATCGTGGGCGAGTTTGACCCCAAGACCACCACCGTGCAGGAGCTGGGTCTGTATATGGCAGGTGCCCGCAAGCAGGGAAAGGAGGAGCAGTAACACATGAATAAGAAAAAACTTTCCCGCGGTGGCAGCCTGCAAAGCTCTGTTACCAGCGTGCTGGCTGCACTGCTGTGCATCCTGATCGGTATGCTGGTGGGCTTTCTGGTGCTGGTAGCCATCAACCCCGCACACGCATGGGGCGATGGCTTTGTGCGTATCCTCAAGGGCGGCTTCCACGATGCTCCCTACGGCGTGGGCAAGGAGCTGGCCAATGCCGCACCCCTGATCATGACCGGTCTGTCCGTGGCTTTTGCCTTCAAGACCGGCCTGTTCAACATCGGTGCAGCCGGTCAGTATACGCTGGGCGCTTACGGTGCACTGTACTGCGCCATCATGCTCAAGCTGCCTTGGTTTATCTGCCTGCTGGCTGCCGCCGTGCTGGGCGGCCTGTGGGGCGCGATCCCCGGCTTCTTCAAGGCATACTTCAACATCAACGAGGTCATTACCTCCATCATGTTCAACTGGATCGGCCTGTATCTGGTAAATGAACTCATCTACCAGAACGGCACCGGCCCCATGTACGACGTGCGCAACACCCGTACCTTGAACCTGAGCAAGAACGCTGATTTTGCCCAGTCCCTGATCCCGGACTTCGGCCTGAACAAGCTGTTCCAGACCAACAGCACCACCATTGCCATCTTCCTGGCGGCAGCGGTGGCTGTGCTGATTTGGGTGGTGCTGAACAAGACTACCTTCGGCTACGAGCTCAAGGCCGTTGGCCTGAACAAAAACGCCGCCCGCTATGCCGGAATCAACGAAAAGAAGAACATCATCCTTTCCATGGCCATTGCCGGTGCGCTGGCAGGCTTCGGCGCAGGTCTGTTCTATCTGTCCAACGTGTCCCAGTGGAACCCGCTGAACTCCACCAGCCTGCCGGCCATGGGCTTCAACGGCATCTCGGTGGCACTGCTGGCCAGCTCGAACCCCATCGGCACTGTGTTCTCTGCACTATTCATCTCCCACATCTCGGTCGGCGGCTCCTTCCTGTCCACCAAATTTTACCCCACCGAGATCTCGGATCTGATCAGCGGCATCATCATCTACCTGTGCGCATTCTCCATGCTGTTCCGGGGTAAGATCCAGAACCTGCTGTTCAGGAACGCCGAAAAGACCAATGTGAACGCAGAGCCTGCGCCTGCCGCAGAAAAGACCAAAAAGGAGGGCAAGTAATATGCTGCTTCTGATCAAATATACCCTGCTGTACGGCATCGTGCTGATGCTGGTGGCACTGGGCGGTATGTTCAGCGAACATTCCGGCATCATCAACATTGCACTGGAGGGCATCATGGTCATCGGCGGTGTGGCCGGTGTGCTTACCTTGACCATGCTGCCTGCAAGCCTGTCGCCCTTCCTTGTGGTGCTCATCTCCATTCTGGTGGCAGCACTGGCGGGCGTGGTTTATAGTCTGCTGCTGGCCTTTGCCTCCATCAACCTGAAGGCAGACCAGACCATCGGCGGCACGGCACTGAACCTGCTGGCTACCGCTATTGCCGTGGTCATTTCCAAGTATTTCAGCGAGAGCGGCAGTGCCAAGCTGAACTACTCCAACAAGCCCTTCCTGTTCAGCGTCGGCGGGCTGGAGCTCAGCGTATTCGTGCCGCTGGGGCTGATTTTGCTGGTGGTCAGCTACATCGTGCTGTATAAGACCCGCTTCGGCCTGCGTCTGCGTGCCTGCGGCGAGCACCCGCAGGCTGCGGACTCGGTGGGCATCAACGTCTACAAGATGCGTTACGCCGGTGTTATCCTTTCCGGTGCGCTGGGCGCCATCGGCGGTCTGGCCTACATCGTGCCCCCGGTGCAGACCTGGAACTTTGAAGTCGGCGTGGCCGGTGCAGGCTTTCTGGCACTGGCAGTTATGATCTTTGGCCAGTGGAAACCCTTCCACATCTTTGGCGCGGCCATGTTCTTTGCCGTGTTCAAGAGCCTTGCCAATATCGCAGACTCCACCTTCCTCGCACAGCTGCAATGGTCCAGCAACATCTATAATATGATGCCCTTCGTGGCCTCCATGGTCATTCTGGCCTTCACCTCCAAGAACAGCATGGCACCCAAGGCCGAGGGCATTCCTTACGACAAGGGCTCCCGTTGAGCAGTTTTACTAAAATTCCGCAAAACCAAGGCGTCCGCAGCCATCAATGTGCTGCGGATGCCTTTTTTGTACGAGATAGGGCATATTTTATCTGTATATTTGCCGGAAGAAAATGGCAGTTTTTGCTTGTAAAATAGGCCGTGATATGTTATTATCAAAGAGCAATTGTGTATCTATAGGACCCCGGTGTACATTTCTTGCACTGCGGAAAAACAAGAAAGGTGAGTTTCTTTATTATGGACGAAAATGCAACTATGGGTCGGCCGCTCCGGAATATGGAGGACGAGGAGACTATTGATCTGATGGAGATCGCCCGCTTGCTGTGGGCGCATATTGTGCAGATCGTGGCAGTAGCTGTTGCGGCAGCGCTGATCTGCCTGCTGGTGTGTATGTATGCGCTTACACCCAAGTATCAGGCCTCCATCAACATGATCGTGAATGCCCGGCAGGACACGACCACTACCTTTACAAGCGATAACTTCAACTCGGCCAAGAATCTGATCAGCACCTATGCGGTCATCATCAAGAGCAACACTGTGCTGAACGAGGTGATCGATACGCTGGAACTGGACATGACCTATGGTCAGCTGTACAGCATGGTGAGTGTTACCGATGTGGACTCTACCCAGATCATGAAGGTCACGGTCACTGATACCGATGCAAAGCGTGCGGGTGAGATCGTCCAGACCATTGCGGATATCGTGCCCGATGTGCTGGTGGAAAAGGTGGAAGCCGGTTCCTGCAAAACGGTCAGCGATGTGTCCATCAACCCCAACAAGGTGTTCCCCCAGACCAAGAAGTATGTTGTGATGGCCGGTCTGCTGGGTGCTGTGGTGGTGTGCGCCATTTTGGTGCTGGCACATCTGCTGCATGATACCGTTGTGGATGACGAAGATGTTCAGAAGAAGCTCGGCCTGCCCGTGCTGGGCCTGATCCCGGAGGTGTTGTAAGACGATGTTTGGTAAGAATAAAAAAGGTGGTACTCACCACAAAGGGAATAGTCACCGTACCCTGCAGCTGATCACCGATAAGGGAATGCCCTTTGGCTATGTGGAAGCCTACAAGTCTCTGCGTACCAATCTGGATTTTATGGCAGGTTCCATGGATGTGCACACACTGGTCATCACCAGTACTGTGCCGGAGGAATCCAAGAGCAACGTGGCGATCAATCTGGCGCTGACGCTGGCCGAAAGCGGCAGAAAGGTTGCTCTGGTGGACTGCGACCTGCGCAAGCCGGTGCTGCACCGCTACCTGAAGGCAGGCCACAATGTAAAGGGCGTTTCCAACGTGCTGTCCAACCAGTGCACGCTGGACGAAGCTTTGCAGGAGATTCAGGAGATGGGTCTGACCTTCCTGCCCGCAGGCACCCCGCCGCCGAACCCCTCTGAGATGCTGAGCCAGCCGCAGATGAAGGCTATGGTGGAGGCTTTGCGTGAAAAGTTTGACTTTGTCATTTTTGATGCACCTCCTGTGTCTGTGGTCACTGATGCGGCCGTCATTGGCCGCTATGTGGACGGCGCGGTATTCGCGGTGCGTTCTGACTATGCTCCCACCGATGCAGTGCGCAGTGCAGTGAAAAAGCTGCAGGATGCCGGTGTCAAGGTGCTGGGCAGTGTGCTGACCCGCTATGACATGAAGAAAGCACTCAAGGGTTCCAGCTACGCATACAGCTATGCTTACAATTACAATTATGCCTACGGCAATCAGGATGCCACCGTCGGCAAATAAGGAAGCGCTGTTATGACCGATCTGCATTGTCACATTCTGCCCGGCATAGATGACGGCGCAAAGGATACGGCGGTCTCGCTGGAGCTGCTGCGCAGGGAATATGAGGATGGTGTGCGCAATATCGCGTTCACCAGCCACTTCAACAGCGAGCGCACCACGGTAGAAGCCTTTACGGCAAAGCGGCAGGCTGCTTTTGAACAGTTGACTGCCGCGCTGGAGGGGCAGCCCATGCAGTTTGACTTCAAACTGGGGGCAGAGGTGTTCTTCTCTCCCGGTCTGTGCGAGCTGGATACCCGTGCGCTGTGCATGGGGGACACCGCCTATCTGCTGCTGGAATTCCCCACCACCCACAAGCCGCATTTTATCCGGCAGACGCTGTACCAGCTGCAGCAGCAGGGCATCGTGCCGCTGATCGCGCATATCGAGCGTTATCCCTATGTGCTGGAAGATCCCACCCTGTTGTACGACTGGGTAGCCGCCGGTGCCTATGCGCAGATTAACGTGGGTGCACTGCTGGAACCCAAGCTCTGCAAAAAGCTGTGTAAGTTCATTCAGTGGGGACTAGTCCACGTCATCTCCACCGATACCCATTCCCCGGACAAGCGCCCGCCCCGCATGGCACAGGGAGTGCAGCAGCTGGAAAAGCTGCTGGGCAAGGAAACTGCTGCCCGCATCGTGCGCAACGGCGATGAGCTGTTCCACGATCAGGAGCTGGACGCTGAGATCCTGCATCAGCCCAAAAAGTTTTTGGGCATGTGGGTCTGATCCTAAAGTAAGGAGAAAACTGCCCGGGCGGAGGTGTACTCTGCCCGGGCAGCGGATTTTGGTATGAAGAAAAATAAAGTCCTGAAAATCGTGTTGATCGTGCTGGGTGCGCTGGTGGTTTTGTTGATCGCAGCGGCTCTTGGTGTGGTGTTCTATCTCCGCAGTATGGCAGCTGGTCTGCCGGAAACACTGCCGGATACTGCAGCAGACGGTGTGCAGCTCACCCTGACAGATGAAGATCTGGACAAGCTGCTCAGCGGTGAGATCACGCTGGATGAGTTGACTGGCGAATCCACTGCTTCCAGCGATGGGGAGCAGGACGCAGCGGCAAGTGCTCCGCAGGAGGAGGCAGACTCTGCATCTGCTCCGGCGGATTCTGACGCTTCCTCGGAGAGTGCTGCCTCACAGACGGAGAGCGGCAGTACGGCTTCCTCTGGTAAGCAGGAGACTGCCGGTACAGCCAGTTCCAGTACAGCCTCTGCCGCAGAAAAACCGGCGTCCTCGGCTGGCAAACAGGAAGCCTCCTACGAGGCCGAGGTCAAGGCACTGCTGAACCAGCTGTACAGCGTCAAGGCGCGTGCTGAAGCAGAACTGAACAGCTGTATTGCTGGGGCAAAGGCGGAATATAAGGCGCTGCCGAAGTCTCAGCAGACACAGGCACGCAAGATCTCTATCGTGCTGGCCAGAAGCGGCAAATTGTATGCGATGCAGGCATCGTACGACAAGGAAGTGGAGAGCATCGTCAGCCAGATGCGCGCCGTACTGACCGCCAACGGCCAGAGCACAGCACTGGCCGATCAGGCCATGGCCTCCTATAAGGCACAAAAGAGCGCCATGTATTCCAAGCTGACCGCAAAGCTGTACTCCTGACCCGAAAAACAACCTTTGACCACCCGCAGCATATCTCCCGGGCACTGACTATGCCGGAGAAGGAGCTGCGGGTGCTTTTGTTTTATCTACTTTGCTGTAATATGGAGAAAAATGTCGGCCTTATGGATAGATGGTTCTGAGCGGGAGACACTGTCTTTTGCGGCAACAGAGCGGGACAGACGGTGTGCGCCTGCGGAGCATCCGCCAAAAAGACCGGAAAAGTAGCACTTTTACCTACAAATATGCAAAGTATTTGTTTAAAGTATAAGATTTCGCTCACGCTCTGCTGTAATGAAGTGAATTTTTTTCATGTAAATTGACAAAAATCGTGGTTGTCCTTATAATAGATAGAGTGTTTCTCGGGTATGGACGATGGTGTTTATGCGACCGCAAGATGCCATCGTTTTCTTATTCGCTTTTTCTGTCCGTGTGCCAAGGACAGACGTCTGCTATATGTGAGGCTGGCGGACTGCGGGAAAGTGTGGCTCGGCCTGAGAGCAAAAACAGTAATTCATTGATAGGATTGGAGTGGCATCAAACGATGGCAAAGTACATCATCAAGCGTGTCGCAATGGGTATCTTCAGTATCTTCATTGTGGCCACGGTTACCTTTTTTGTCATGAACCTGGTCCCCGGTGGCCCGTTCGTGGCAGAAAAGTCCATCAGCGCCGCTGCTCAGCAGGCTCTGGCCGAAAAGTATGGTCTGGATAAGCCGCTGGGTGTGCAGTACGTCAACTACATGAAGAGCCTTTTGCACGGCGATCTGGGTCTGAGCCTGCGTCAGCGCGGCCGTACCGTGAACCAGATCATCGCCAGCAAGCTGCCGGTGTCCTGCCGTCTGGCAGGCATTGCAGTGGTGGTGGCTCTGTGCGTGGGTATCCCTCTGGGCTGCATTTCCGCTTACAACCGCGGTAAGTGGCTGGATAACGTTATTATCGTGTTTGCTACCTGCGGCATCGCGATCCCCAGCTTTATCTCTAGCGTGCTGCTTTTGTACCAGTTTGGTATGAACATGAAGGTGCTGCCCACCGTTGGCCTGAACAGTGCAGCCGCTTATATCATGCCGGTCACCGCACTGGCCATCTATCCCTCGGCTTATATCACCCGTCTGATGCGCTCCAGCCTGCTGGACGTTATGGGTCAGGATTATATGCGCACCGCCCGCGCAAAGGGCGTGTCCCAGTTCATGATCCTGTTCAAGCACGCTCTGCGCAATGCCATCCTGCCTGTCATCACCTACGTCGGCCCCATGCTGGCCAGCCTGATGACCGGTTCTTTCGTGGTGGAAAAGATCTTCTCCGTGCCCGGTCTGGGCCGCGACTTTGTGTCTGCCATCACCAACCGTGACTACACCATGATCATGGGCACCACCATCCTGCTGTCCAGCATGGTCATCATTGCAAACGTGATCGTGGATATCCTTTATAAGATCATCGATCCGCGCATCAAGCTGCAGTAATAGAAAGGAGCGATTTTCATGGAAAACATTAAAAAGAATCCGCTCAGCCTGCAGCTCAACGCGGAGGATTTTCTGCCCGCCAGCAATGAGGAAAAGCAGAGCCTGGTGGTCATGCGCGAAAGCGTCAACTTCTGGAAGGACGGTATCCGCCGCCTGAAGAAGAACAAGATCGCCATGGTCAGCTTTGTGTTCATCATTGCCATTGCCATCTTTGCCTATCTGCTGCCCGCCGTCTGGCCTTACAGCTATTCCGAGCAGATGAAGGGCAGCAACAACCTGAAGCCCTTCGAATACTCTGCCTCCGAGCAGGCGCGTATCGACGCAGGCGAAAAGGTGTTCCCGCACATTCTGGGCACCGACCGTATGGGTCGTGACTTCGCTGTGCGTATCATGATGGGCACCCGCGTCAGCCTGTCTGTCGGTCTGATCGCTTCTGTGCTGGTGCTGATCATCGGCGCTACCTATGGTGCGGTTGCGGCCTTTGCCGGCGGCTGGGTGGATAATATCATGATGCGTATTACAGATATCCTGTACACCATCCCCGATATTCTGCTGATCATCCTGCTGGGCATGGCTCTGAAAGATCCGTTGGATGTACTGGCTACCAAGCCCGGCTTCAAGTGGATGCAGACCCTTGGCCCCAACATGATCTCCATCTTCATCATCTTTGCTCTGTTGTACTGGGTCGGCATGGCGCGTATCGTCCGCAGCCAGATCCTGATCCTGAAGGAGAGCGAGTACGTTACCGCTGCCCGTGCACTGGGCGCTTCCAGCGGCCGTATCATCAAAAAGCATCTGCTCACTAACTGCATTGGTACTCTGATCGTTACCACCACCCTGCAGATCCCGGCTTCCATCTTCACCGAGAGCTACCTGAGCTTCATCGGTCTGGGTGTTGCAGCTCCGCTGCCTTCTCTGGGTTCTCTGGCTACCGATGCCGTCAAGGGCATGAACACCTACCCCCATCTGCTGATCGCCCCCGCACTGATGATCAGCGTGATGATCCTTGTGTTCAACCTGTTCGGCGATGGCCTGCGCGATGCCTTTGACCCGAAGCTGAAGAATTGATGAGGTGAACAGAAATGAGCGAGAAAATTCTTGATATCAAAGATGAACGCCTTTCTTTCTTCACCCCTGCGGGCGAAGTAAAGGCACTGAACGGCGTTTCCTTTACCATGAATCAGGGCGATGTTCTGGGCGTTGTGGGCGAGTCCGGCTCCGGTAAGTCGGTCACCGCCTACTCCGTTATGGGCCTGACCGCTTACCCCGGTAAGCTGGTGGGCGGAAAGGTGTGGTTCAACGGCCACGAGATCGAGAACATGAAGGAGAAGGACTTCCGCAAGATCCGCGGCAACGAGGTCTCCATCATCTTCCAGGACCCCATGACCAGCCTGAACCCCGTGTACACCATCGGCAACCAGATCGTGGAGGTCATCCGCCTGCACACCGATAAGAACAAGGCCGATGCATGGGCACGCGCCAAGGAGCTGCTGGAGCTGGTCGGCATCAATGAGCCTGAGAAGCGTCTGAAGCAGTACCCCCACGAGCTGTCCGGCGGTATGCGCCAGCGCGTGATGATCGCGATTGCACTGGCCTGTGAGCCTAAGCTGCTGATCGCCGACGAGCCCACCACCGCACTGGACGTGACCATTCAGGCACAGATCCTTGAGCTGATGCAGGATCTGCGCAAGAAGCTGGGCATGAGCATCATCATGATCACCCACGATCTGGGTGTCGTGGCATCCATGTGCGAGAAGATCGCCGTGATGTACGCCGGCCACATTGTGGAGTACGGCACTACCGACGAGATCTTCTATCAGCCGGGTCACGAGTACACCAAGGGCCTGATCAACTCCATCCCCAAGCTGAACACCGCAGAGCACGAGCGCCTTGTGCCCATCGAGGGTACCCCTGTGGACCTGTTGAATCCGCCGGCCGGTTGCCCCTTTGCGCCCCGCTGCAAGAACTGCATGAAGATCTGTCTGAGTAAGATGCCCCCGCGCACCGAGCTCAGCGATACCCATTATACCTACTGCTGGCTGCAGCAGAAGGCTGCATTTGAGAAAGGGGAAAAGGCAGAATGAGTGAACACAAGACGCTGGTCGAAGTCCAGCACCTGCAGCAGTATTTCCCCGCCGGCGGTGTGGGCAAGAACCGCAAGTACGTTCAGGCTGTGGATGACGTAAGCTTTGCCATCCGCAAGGGCGAGACCCTTGGTCTGGTAGGCGAGTCCGGCTGTGGCAAGACCACTACCGGCCGCACCCTGCTGCGCCTGTACGAGCCCACCGGCGGCAAGATCTACTATGACGGCAACCTGCTGTTCGATAAGGACAACAAGATCGCAGTGGATATGCTGCCCTACCGCCGCCGGATGCAGATCGTTTTTCAGGATCCCTACGCAAGTCTGGACCCCCGCATGACCATTGGCGACATCGTGGGCGAGGGCATTGATATCCATCATCTGGCCGAGAACGAAAAGGACCGCCATGATAAGATCATCGCCCTGCTGGAGCGCGTTGGCCTGAACAGCGAGCACGCAAACCGCTACTGCCACGAGTTCTCCGGCGGTCAGCGTCAGCGCGTGGGCATTGCCCGTGCACTGGCTGTGAACCCCGAGTTCATCGTTTGTGACGAGCCTGTCTCTGCACTGGACGTTTCCATTCAGGCACAGGTCGTCAATATGTTCGAGGATCTGCAGCAGGAGATGGGTCTGACCTACCTGTTCATCGCCCATGACCTGAGCGTTGTCAAGCACATCTCCAACCGCATCGGCGTGATGTATCTGGGTAAAATGGTGGAGCTGGCCGACAGCTACGAGCTGATCACCCACAGCATCCACCCCTACACCCGCAGCCTGATCTCCGCAATTCCGGTGGCAGACCCCATTACGGCCCGCCAGTCCAAGCGTATCGTGCTGCAGGGCGATGTGCCCAGCCCCCTGAACCCGCCGTCCGGCTGCCGTTTCCGCACCCGCTGCCCCTATGCAGACGAGCAGTGCGCTAACGAGGTGCCCGAGTTCAAGGAGGTCTCCACCGGCCACTGGGCAGCCTGCCATCACCTTGACCGCGTGAAGTGAGAACACTTCACACCAGTAAAAGGTGAAAACAATTCAACTTAGCGCTGAAATGTTGTCACAAAATGGTTACAGTCCAAGTTTTGGACTTGTAACCGGCATGAGAACGCATTATAATCATTCGTGTTCCTCCGGTGTACATTTGCACCGGATCGAATATAGAGGCGGCTGGGGCAACCTGGCACACTCAAAATTTGATATAAGGGAAGGATATTATTATGAAACGCATTTCTCGTCGTAATTTCCTCAAGGTTGCAGGCGTGGGTGCCGCTGCTCTGGGTCTGGCAGCCTGTGGCGGCAGCAAGTCCGGTTCTACCGCAACCTCCGGCACTGCTTCTTCCGCTGCTGGTTCTTCTACCGGCAGTGTCAACACCGCTGGCTTCACCGTCCAGTACGGCCCCAACCCCGAGACTCTGGATCCCTCTTTGAACAGCGCTGTTGATGCCGCCAACACTATCATCACCATCTTCGAGCCCCTGCTGATCATCAACGAGAACAACGAAGTTGTTGGCGGCCAGGCTGAGAGCTGGGAAGCAAGCGAGGACGGCCTGACTTGGACCTTCACCATGCGTGACGGCCTGAAGTGGAGCGATGGCACTGACCTGACCGCTAAGGACTTTGAGTACACCTTCAAGCGTATGGTCAACCCCGACACCGCAGCTCCCTATGCAGAGACCTGCCTGGGCATGATCGATGGCTTTGAGGCAGCTCAGGCTGGTGATACTGATGCTCTGAACGTCAAGGCAAGCGACGACGGCAAGACCCTGACCATCGTGCTGTCCTACCCCTGCTCCTACTTCGACAAGATGGCTGCTTTCGCAGCTATGAGCCCTGTGCAGCAGGCTACCGTTGAGGCCAACGGCGATGCATGGTGCACCTCCGCTGAGACCTTTGTCTCCAACGGCCCCTACATGATCACCGAGTGGACTCCCTCCGAGCGTATCGTTCTGACC
>OQWM01000946.1_pt1 | contig 19690 bp, 6 predicted proteins | sample 1691531 | NCBI WGS metagenome assembly OQWM01 (sample SAMN03418257, study PRJEB22391) | human gut metagenome | biome: human-gut; feature: organic feature; material: feces | host: Homo sapiens | place: Tanzania | collected 2013-01
ATTCAACGAAGTGCCTGACACCACGCTCTTGGATTGCAACATACAGGTGAGCACCTATACCCTCTATACCTTTACCCCCAAAGGTAGCGGCAGCGTGACCCTGTATGAACAGGGCGGCAGCTTCTATAGAGCCAAGACGGACCCCCAGGGGAAAGAACTTCGGAACAGCAACAATCAATTGATTCTGGAACCCTTTACGGTTTCCGAGGAAGACCGCAAGTATCTGGCACCTGCTGCCATGAATCCTGAAACCCAGGTTTCCGGAGCCTTTGCGGCGGGCAACGGCCAGTATCTACAGGGCCGTGACCCCAGCCAAAAGGTGGGCCAGTCCCTCCAGGGTGACGGCCAGAAGCTTGGCACCGAGGATTACGGTAACTACGGCCAGGACAGTACAGATACCGCTCCCGTGAAAGGTGACGGAAAGCTCTACATCCAAAACAGTGACGGCACCTATACCGCCATTACCGATGAAGAAGCTTCTACCACCTACCGCAACACCCAGCGGTATCTCTACGACACCCGAAACAGCACCTATGTAGAAACGGATTTGACCAGTGCCAACACCTTCAATGACAGCACCTTTGCTGCCACAGGTGGAACGGGCTACACGGTTCAAAAACTTCCCCAGCTTTCGGATGCCACTTCTGCCATTATTGGAGGCAACTCCCGTGTTACGGCAGAGGAAAACATTCGGGTGCTGGCCAGTGACAACCTGAACGCCAACATGATTTCCGGTTCTGTCGCCGTAGGCGGCGGTGGGGCAGGGGTCGGCGTTGGCCTGACGGTTTCCGTTCTCAGCTCCAATGTCAATGCCCTGGTAGATACCGGCGCGACCTTCAGCGCAGGGGGCGACGTTGAAGTAAAGTCCTGGGTCGGAGCCAAGGCACAGTCTGTAAAGACCCACTCGGACCGGAACAACCGAGTTTCCAACAGCGGAACCAGCCAGCAAATGGATGCCCTGGGCATTCCCACCCAGGAGAATTCTACCATCCGGCTGATTTCCGTCACCGCAGGCGGCGGCTTTGTAGGCGTGGGTGTCAGCGGAGCGGTTCTGGTGGTCACTTCCGAGTCCAATGCAATTCTTAAAGGCTCTGTTGCAAAGGCTGCCAACCTGTCTGTGGAAAGCTGCATGAACTTTGGAGATGTGCTGACCGTCAATACCGGCATTTCCGCCGGGGCGGTGGCCGTGAATGTGTCCATTGGCGCAACCTATTTCCAGGGCAGCAGCGTAGCGGCCATTGATGGCAACGGCCGTATCGAAAACATTTCCGACACCATCCGGGTGTCGGGCAGCGGCACCACCAACAGCCAGGTCGCCGTGGCGGCACTGGCAGCAGGCGGCGTTGCCGTCAATGCGGGCATCGCAACGGCCATCAACCTGACAAAGGTTCGGACCTACGTGGGGAAAAACGTGACCGTCAGCGCGCCCAATGCCCTTTTGGTGGTAAGCCATGACTTTACCGCCAATGCCCAGGGCGGCATCCTCTCCATTTCCGCCGGAGCAGTGGCAACTGGAGCCAGCGTGGTGGTCGTGGTCAACAAGCTGGACGCAAGAGCCTATGTGGGCTTTGCTCCTGACGAAACCGTGACCGGAGACCATGGCAGCATCCAGGTCCGCAGCATCACCGTCACCGCTGAGGCAGCGGGCAAGACGGAGGTTCTTGGAGCCGGAATTGCCGGTGGTGCCATTGCCGGAAACGGCATTGTTGCAGTGGGACTGGGCTTTATTACCAACATCGGTGCCATCCGTGGCGTGGACATCATCACCGGTGATTTGACCGTCAAGGCCACCATTGATGGAGATGTGCATGTGGTCTCCACCGGCGTGACCGGCGGCGCAGTCGCAGTGGGTGCCACGGTGGACGTGGCCTACATCGGTTCCGTGAACAAGGCCATTCTGGATTTGACCGGCGCAAAGGTCAAAGTGACCGGCGGTGTCCGTGTCCAGGCCGGTTCTGAGAAACAGCCCAACGACAGCTATAGCCGCATTATTGCGGTCACCGGTTCTGCCGGTTCCGCCGCCGTGGGCATCAATCTGGCCCTGGCCTTTAACAAGGCTGTGAACAACGCCGAGCTGCTGGGCCTTACCGGCAGCATGGAGGCAGAGTCCCTTGGTGTCTTAGCCTATGGCAGTGCCAAGGCCCACACCCTGGTTGTCAATGCGGCCCTGGGCGGTGTCACCGCCAGTGCCACGCTGGCATTCGCCTGGGTGGGTTCTCAGCAGCAAGCCCGGCTGGATACAGCCGAAAACCTGACGGTTCAAAAGGATGTGCTGGTTTCCTCCGTCCTGTCTGCGGTCAGTGCAGAAGACCTGACAGCGGAACAGAAGAAGGGTAGTGAAGACAAGTCCACGACAGTCAGATTTACCAAGGTGGCAGAGTCCCGCATCTATACCGCTTCCGCCGGAATGCTCACAGCCACCGGCAACGGTGCCGTGGCCCTGTCTGACGGTACCAGCAGTTCCTGGGCAAGCTTTGGCGGAAAGGCCGGAAAGGTGGCGGTTTCCAATACCGCCGCATCTACGGCCTACGCCGGGATCGAAAACTTTAGCCTGGGCGGGGTATCTGCAGGCGTGATGATGGGCTACAGCTTCTCTTCCGGAACCTTTGAGGCGGTTCTGAATGTCCAAAAGGCCCTCACCTGTGAGGATATTACTGTCACCAATACCTATACCTCCATGGCAGATACCAACGTTACACCCGCTTCCGGCGGTGTCAGCGCAACGCTTACAAATATCGGACTCAATACGGCAGTAGCCTGTGCCACAACTACCGCAAACACGGGAATCTCCGGCACTGGTACTCTGGATGTCCATGGCAATATGGCCGTTACCGCCCAGGGGACAGCCCAGGCCAATGCCAACATCGTGACCCCAACGGCAAGCTTTAGCGTAGTGGCCGTTACTGCCAACGTGGCCGTTGCCGTGAACAATGTGCGGCAGAACACCTTTGTAAGAGATTGCAGCCTGAATACCGTTACCGGAGACGTGACCCTGGTATCCAACCTGAACAAGAATTCCCAAATGGGTGCAAAGGCCCGGGTGGGTGCAAGCACCGCTACTTCCGGCAGTGTCAGCTATGCCAACCTGACGGCCAACGCCTGTGTGGCAAACTTCAACGCAGTCCATACGGCACTGGTCAGCGGAATTTCGGGAACCATTCATGGTACGCTGTCTGTCATGGCCAATACCGCCTCCCTGGCGGATGCCGGTGTCTACTCCGGCAGCGCAGTCAGCTACTATTCCGGCACAGTCACCGTGGTCTACGCCTATGCAGGCGGCAGCTCCAAGGCGGATCTGTACCTGGAAAAGAACAAGAAGCTCCGTGTAGGGAAGCTGAACCTGACGAATCAGTATCAAACCAAGGCCACCGCCGAGAGCAAACAGTCGGATAACGGTATCTCTGTCAATATGGCGGCAGCGGACTTGAACGTTGCCTATGCAGAGGCTTGTAGTGTAGCCTGTGTAGGAATTGAGGGGGACGGCTCCCTCAGCGCAGAAGATGGTGAGGGAGACAGTCTGATCGTCCTGTGTCAGGGGACTGCGGCAGCGGATGCAAAGATTTTGCCCGCCAACGTTTCCATTGCCGGTGTTAAACTGGCAGCCAACAATGTGATTTCCAAGGTCACCGCAAAGCATACGGCCCATATTGGCTCTGAAAGCACAGCCCCTGAGGTTACTTCCAACGGCAACATCAGCGTTCTTTCCCAGTTCAACAATAATGCGGGTGATGGTGCAGCGGCCACGGTGGGCAGCGGCAACAGTTCCAATGTGAACGTCAGCTTGTTGGGCGTTACAGAGTCCCTGGCCCTGGCGGAGATGGAAGCCCAGGCCAAGGCGGCCATTGTAAACGGAACCATCCGGGCCAAAGGCAATGTGGACGTTCAGATGCTGGGTCGGCTGATTGCCAAGGCAGAGGTGTACAACGGTTCTACCCTTGGCCTGTATAACGCCACCGTCATGGTGGTCAGGGCCAACGCCAAGGGCAGCATGGAAGCCCTGCTGAACGCAAAGACCATTGAAGCGGCCACTGTCAACGTGAAAAATGACTACTATGCCCAGTCTGAGGCAGAGACCGGCTTTGCCGGTGGTCTGGTGGCAGGTATCGGCAGTGCAAGCAGCAACGTGGCCTACGCCACCACTTCTTCCACCGCCAAGGCAGCCTTTGGCGCGGCGGCAGGAGGCAACATTACCGGCGGCATCAGCCTTGAAAACCTGGGCCACGTCAGCGCAAAGGCCCTGGGCCGTTCCGCAACCGTGACAGTCAGCGGCTTGAACGTTGCGGTCAACGTGATCAATGCGGATTTGAATGCAGTCCAGAATACCTCCTTTACCTACGGCGGCAAGCTGGACATCCAGGGCGACGTGAATATTCGCTCTGAAATCCTCCGGGAGAGCGACTTTGGCAAGGCCGATGCCCAGACCGGTTCCACAGCCGGGGCAAATATCTCCCTGCTAGGAGCCAGTGCCAACAAGGCAACGGCAGCCACTGCCACCCAGAATACCCTGACGGTTACGGGCGTTGGCGAAAACCAAATGACCCTAACGGGCAGCTTTACCGCCCGGGCCAAATCCGTCACAGAATCTTTTGCCAAGGCAGCGTTGCCCCAGAGTCTGGGCCTGGCATCCGTAGGCTCGATGATTTCCAATTCCTCCACCCGGGATGTGGTTTCTGCCACAGTGACAGGGGCTTGCATGGAAATCAACGGAACCTTTAAGGTCGAGTCTATCGGCAACACCGAGTCCACTTCCGAAGCCCACAAGGCCGGTGGTGTGGGCGTGGCAGACGCAACGTTCACCACGTCCGATGCCAAGGTGGGTGCAGACAGCAACAAGCCCCAGACCGTGGGCCTCACCGTCACCGGCGGCTCCATTCAGGCGTTGGAGGACATCATTCTCCGGGCCTACAATAAAGGCACGGCCCAGTCCATTGTGAAAAAGGGTACGGAAGTTTCCGGTATCGGAATCGCACAGACCAGCCTGCCCACCAACAGCTGGTACAGCACCAACGTAAGCGTTACCGGTGGAGCGGTTCTGACGGCAGAGGGCAGCATCACCCTTACCTCGGAAGATACCACCGAAGCCAAGGCCGATGCCACAGGCACGAACATTGGCTTTGCCATCAACGCCGACTATACCAAGGGTGAGAATCACATCACCTCCAACAACACCGTTACCATCGGTGCCAAGCTCCAGGCGGATGACAGCCTGACTGTTACTGCCGACTCCAAGGCAACCATGACGGCTAAGACCGTGGCAGACGGCGGCGGATTCTTTACCAAGGGTACCCTGACCGCCATCAACGAATTGATTCGCAGCTGCCTCATCACCGTTGCGGAAAACAGCGACCTCTCCGCAAATCACGGTAGTCTCAGCATCTGCGCCAATGCCGGTGAAAACGATGTGATCACCACCACCGCAAAAATCACCTCCGGCGGCGTGGTGGCTCTGGGCAAGGTTCGAACGAACCTAACCCTGAAAACCACGTCTAAGGTCGATATTCAGAACGTTGGCAGTATCCAAAACCGTTTCGGCACCGTCACCATCCGCTCCAACGCATCTCAGAACGGCGTGGTCACCAATTCTTCCGCTGACTGCTCCGGCCTGGGCGTGGCCCCGGATGTACACAATCAGGCGACAATTGAGCTGAATTCCGATGTAAATATCCGGAACGTCAAGGTGATCGAGGGCCGGTATGTCTATATCAACGCCGTCCTCAAGAAGCTGGATGTTTACAGCTACGGTTACGCCAAGGGCAGCGGACTTGGGGCCAACATTGATGCCATGAACGACCTGATGGTTTCTCTGACGGCAAAAACCACGGTAGAGGGCGTTACGGTCATCGGCCACGATGGTGCCGTTATCAACGCCACCTCGGAACCGGACTATCTGGATGCCAACGTCCATACCGATGCACGGGTGCAGCTGAACGCCATTGGTGATGCCACCGCCAAGAGCAAGGTCATTACCAAGGAAGCCGCAACCGTCACCGTCCAGAACCTTATCTACAAGGGTGCCAGCATCCGGATCGACAACCGGAAAATCACCGGTGACCGCATCCTCCACGAGGAGCATACGGGTGGATTTATCCACAAGTATACCGATGATGCTTCTAAGTTCCAAAGCAGCAGCAGCATTACCGTCAAAAACATCACCCTGTATCTGGGTGATGCAGCCGCCGGTGTGTTCATCGATGTTTCGGATAAGAGCGGTGTGCGGCAGGTGGGCATCCGGAATGAGGAGCAAATCTGGATGGAGGCAGGTTCGAACCTGACCTTTGGCAATATCGCAAACTATCTGCCAGGTTATGCCTACCTCTACGGCACCGTTACCGGCCTGACCGTTTACGACCAATCCATGCTCCCGGCTCTGACGGTCACCAATAGCACGAATATGGATTTGATTTTCAAGTCCATGACCTATGTCAATACCGGCTTTGTAAATCCCAAGGTATTTATTAACGGCAGTCGTTCCACTGCGTATACGCTTAAGCATACGCAATACGCCCCGGAATTCACGGTCACCAGCTCCGGAACCGGCGATGTATGGCTTACGGGCCTGATCCCGGTTTACAACGGCACGGCAACCATCACCTGGACCGGGGAGACCGGCGGCGCACTGACGGCTGTTTCCCAAGTCGGGTCTGCGGCGGGAGCCATCAGCCCCCTGTGGGCGCATACCCTGGTGGTCAGCGGCGCAGCCTCGGTGGGCAGCAGCTCCGAAAAGTTCAGCCCCTGGATTTTCTCCCAGGGTACGGCAGTGGGTCGTGTCCAGGTATCCGCCCTGCAGGACATTTACATGTCCGTAACGGGCCTGGGCATTGAATGGGTACAAGAACTTCCCGCAAATCCCCAGCCTACCGGCCAGGACATCCAGGTAGAACTGAGCAATATCCAATCTGTGGAGGGTAATGTCTACCTGAGCCTGGAAAAGGGCAGAAAGATTTACTGGGTAGTAGGCACCACCACCGTTACCATTCCCGTGCCCGAGACCCTGGATTATGTGGTCGGCAGTCAGGTCAACCTGGCAAATAACTACATTATCCAAGGCATGGACATGCTGGAACGGTACCTGACGGCTTACGACCCGGCAGAGGACCTGTACCTTTACCAGTTGCCCAATGGGTCGCTGATCTATGCGGACAAAAACGGCAACATTGCCCGGATCGTGGAAAACGGCATTACCTCCAATGTGGGAAACTACCAGTTTATCTACGGGTCGGATGGCAAGGTTCAGCAAATCAAGCTCAGCGGCGGTATTTCCATCGACTTGCGCACCGGGCGTCTGACAGTAGAGGAGGATGCGTCCTTTGAAGTCCTGACCCAGGTCGTGACCCGGCAGTGGCTGGAAACTGTGGGCCTGTTTGACGGCATGACCATCCGCCTGACCAAAAACGTAGGCGGCAAGCAGATCGAATGGGAAACCCGGCTGGTTCAGGCGCAGGGGTTTGCACCCGATGGCAAACAATACTACTATGTAGAGGGCCTGTATCCCAGCTTTGAGAACGTCCTGAGCAGCGGCAGCGCAGAAGACAGAACCGTTTACTATTTGGTAGAGCGGGACGGAAATTCCGTAAAATTCTATGCCCTGAGTGCCGTTACCGAGCAGCGGGTAGACCATAAGGAAAAATTCAATGGCGACTACCTGATGTTTGATAACAACGGCCAGGTGGAAAAACACAACGGCTACTACCGGGATGATCGCTCCAAGAGCGATGCCTTCTGGGCAAAGAATGCGGATCATCTGGATAAGGTCAGAATTGAGGCCAATGGCACCGACTTTACTTTCGACAACTTCCTGGGTACCAATTTGACTGTTACAGTCAAACGGGAGAACGGAGTTCTTGGCTACTATGTAAACGGACAAAAACTCAGCGTTTCTGAGACGGTTTACGGCGTAACAGTCACGGATTCCACCTCCCCGCTGTATCACATCTTCTGGAATGCGGCGTATGTGACCCAGGTCCAGAGTCAGGTAGAAGTGACGGGTACAGACATCAAGTTGGATGCCAATTTCCCCAACAATACTTTTGGCATTACCCAGATCCGGCATGTGACCTGGAGACCCCACTACGCCTGGACAAACAGAACATTCCAGGCCATGCAGAAATCCGTTGTGGTTCAGTATTACAAATTGGAGGAGGTTTCCGCCTCGATTTCCAACGAAAGCCAGTTCAACGGTGTCCGCTTCACAGCACCAGACCCCAATGATTCCCAAAAGACCGTCTACTTCTATGAGTTCAAGGACAAAAACGGCAACATCTACTATGCGGATGGCCTGGATGGCAATGCAAAACGGGTCAATGTAGAACAAAAGGTAGTCAACCATCAGGATCCCCTGGGCTATAGCAAGCTCCTGCTGAACGGCCAGGAAGTAACCTATGGCACAGATACAGGAGTTGCCTGCTTTGACAACAAACAGCCGGATATGGAAATCAACAATGTAAAGTATTACCGGCTTGGCATGATGGACGAGGACGGCAAGATCGTCTACCACCCCTACACGTTCAAGGAGCCGAAACTAGACTCAAACAATGGCACAGCCACCGGCGATACGGAAGACGTGGAGTACATCCTGTATGTGGCGGTTTCCGGCGACCAGGTTTCCATCGTGAAAGAAAAGCAAAGACCGGACATCGCACCGGAAAAGGGCGCGGATGAAGGGTACTGGCAGGATAACGGTGGAACCCGCTATGAAAAGGGCAATCAGACCACAGCCACCATCTCTGTTGTGGAGAAACAGAATGATGGCACCGAGAAGACCGTATCCGTCCAAGGAAGCTTTGAAGCCTTTACAAAGGACCAGTCGGTTCCCTACTACCGGAAGACCACTGTAGAAAACAAAACAACGGTATATACTTTCTACAAGCAGACAGGTACTGACACAAATGGCACTGCGCTTTACGCTCTTTGCGCGGATACCCCCATCAACTGGGTGCTTACCGGTAATGTTTTCCTGAACTACAAGCCGGAAGGTGATTCCGGCAGCACGACGCAACCTCTGACCCAGCGGGATGGAACGAATGAACGGTACTTGCTGGCGAATAAGACGGAGTTTAACAACTGGCAGAGAGACAAACGGCTGAAACTCTATTACACGGATGGAAAAGAGTGCCAGGAGTATGAGATTCTGTGTAAATGGGAAGGCCTCAAGAAAACCTACCAACTGGTTTACGCAGAGGGCCAGCAGTATGGAACCGTTGAGAGTGGCTATACCCAGGAAGCGCAGTTCAAGGAATGGACCGAAACGTACCATGAAGCGACCTTTACGGCAAGCTCAAAGACGGTGCGGTTCGACATGAACTCCCGGGAGAACTTCATCGATCTCACCCGGCATAGCTTGGACCAGAATTCTCAGGTTCTGGTGCTGCGATTTGGAAGTAAGGGCAATACCATCACTTTTACCGGAAAAATCGCGAATATCGGCCTGAACACAACCCAGCTTCCGGCAAACGCCGTGGTGAACGACAACGATGCCTACAAGGTCACCGAGTCCATGTACCTGACCAAGAGCGGCTTGATCGTCAATATCAAGGAGAACTTTGCCTCCAAGTTTGACGGCAAGGTCTACACCTCCACAAAGCTTATTGCGGAAGAATTGGGCAAGCTGGCGGTAAGCAAAAACCTGACCGGTGTCAACGAAAACGGCGAGACCATCTATGTGGACGGCCAGAACCATGTCTATGTAATGAACCATCAGGGCCTGTTCCACTGCGCCGCAACCGGCCACACCATGACGGAAGCGGAGACCCTGAACATCCTCTATGAGGTTCCGCCTACGCTGAACCAAGGCCCCAAGATCACTGTTCTAAAAGGACAGAAGATCACCCTGGAACGGCTGACAGACCACATTGCCCACGACATCAACAAAATCAGCACCACCGGCAATTGGCGGTATGACGGCACTTTCTACTATTCCGAAAACGGAGAAAACGGCTGGACGGCGATTTCCAAGGAGAACATTCAGGTCAAAGACGGCGTGATCACGGTTTCCTACTTTGATTCCAAGGCACAACGAAATGCTGAACTTCGGATTTACAAGGGACCGGCGCAGGACGGCCTGAAAGAAATCACATTCATGGAATTTGCCACCTATGACAAAGACGGCAAGCCCGCCTATGTCAAGGCCGGTTCCGATGGCTCCGTGGTCATGGTGGACGCACCGGCAACACAGAAGATTTCCACAGTTGATAGCGGCACCGACTATACGGTCAAGAACATTACCGCCGGAGAAAATGTGGAAATCCGTGTCAATGACCCCAAGGGTTCTCTGTTCAATGGCAATGATGACCCCCAGGCCCCCTGTGTGGTAGCTCAGAAGAAAGCCACCATCATCTCTGCCGGCGGCAAAGGCTCCATCGGTACGGTAGACAAGCCGCTGAACATCCAGGCCAAGGAAGTTGAATTCCTGAACCAGGATATGGAGCAGGTCATCGTTAAGGATACCTATGTTTACATCGACCAGGGCGACACCAGCCTGGATGGAAACATTGTGGTTGACGGCGTGATTTGGAAGCTGGAAACGGCAGACGGCAGCGTGACCGCAGCGGACAAGACCCTGACCGTTAAAAACGGTGGTACCGCATCCATCCTGACCAACAAGGAACCCACAGCAACCAGCCCCGGCAACGTGGAGCTCAAGACCATCACAGTCACAGGCAAGGACAGCACCTTGCAGGTGCAAGCACCGGGAACCGTCAAGACCGAAGCTCTGACAGTCACCGAGGGCGGCAAAGTGGACATTGATGCCGGAACCATCCACGTGACCGGCAACGAAACCGTCACCGGCGGCAGCACCGTCACCAAGAAGGCCAAGGGCAACATCACCGTAGATGGCAACCGAGCCGTCACCGGCAGCAACCTGACGGAGACCAGCAGCGACGGCGGCATTGCAGTCACCAGAAATGAAACCATCTCCGGCAGCAAGGTCACCAAGACCGCCAAGGGCAACATCACAGTCGGCGGCGACCAGACCGTCACCGGCAGCACCCTGGCAGAGACCGGCAGCAACGGCAGCATCGAAACCAAGGGCAGCCTGACCCTGGCAGACACCACGGCCCAGCTGACGGCCCAGAAAGCTTTGACCGTGGGCGGCAATATGACCGTCACCGGCGGAACCCTCAAGGCCCAGGCGGAGACCGGCAGCGTGACCCTGACCAAGCTGCGTACCTGGCAAACCACCACGGACTTCCGGGCGGGAGCAGACATGCGCTTTGACGACTGGATGTCGGAAGAAAGCAAAAACACCGTTTCCGTCATCGGCACCTTCGGCATGCGGCCCCAGGGCGGCACCAGCTTTGAAACCTACGAACAGGGCTACGGAAACCGGGCATTCGTAAAGTATGCGGATACGGATAACAACACCAACGCACTGTTCAGCCTCAGCGCAGGCAGCGTGGGAACCAGGGACAATTGGCTGGTGGTGGATATTCCCTCGAAACTGACCATGAAGCTTCCTAAGGTGGGCGACCTCTATGTGGATGCCCTGGAGCTCATCGTGGCGCAGGAGCAGACCAGGAATCCCATGTGGATGACCCAGGACGAGCTGCTGCTGGATGGCTACTGCATCACCACCCGGGATAACCCCAAGATCAATGAATTCTCCGGCCGAGACCCCAAGACCGGGAAAGAAGGCCTGGTTGGTGACTACCTGAAGCACATTTCCAACGAGACGGCGGAAACCACCTTCAAGCTGCCGGAATCCGCAGACCTGGCCCACCGCTTCACAGCAGGCGGCGGCAAGCTGGAGGATATTCTGGACGGCGCAGCGGTCAAGTCCATGATCGGCCAAGAGCTGGACAGCAAGGCCCTGGCAGGCATTCTGAGCGACCAGAAGCGGGCAGAGCTGCTGCAGAATCTGGGCATGCTCCAAGGCCTGTCTCAGGCGCAAAAGCAGAGCCTGTTGGCTCCCGACCATGCGGAAGCGACCATGAAGGCCGTTCTGCAAAAGGGTTCCGGTGCCGTAGAGGCCATCTACAGTGCCCTGGGCACGGCCAACACCGCAGAACAGCAGAAATTGCTGGCCCAGCTGCTGGACCTGCAAGCCAGCGGCTCCACCGGCAAACAGCCCATCAAGGATCTGGACCGGTTTGTCAGCGACTTGCTGACCGGGGAAGAATGGGAAGAACTGACCCGGAAGGCCATTCGGGAGCATCAGATCCCCGCCTCTCAGGACACCGGCGAAACAGACCCCAGAGCATTCCACGCAGAAATCGGTGTCAGCACAGGTGTTACATCCCTTTACAATGACGGGGACATCTATCTGACCGTCACCGGCCCCAGCGACCTCACCGCCGAGAACATCCAGTCCCAGCGGGGAGACGTGTATCTGGATGTCGCCAAGGGCAGCATCCTTGCCGCAGGAGACGGGCCCCATATCACCGGCGAAAACATCCGCCTGAATGCCAGCGGCAGCATCGGCACCCAGGACAAAGCCCTGGTCACAGAGCAATTGGAAGCAGCCCCCGGTGTGCTGGTCAACGTTGTTCCGGGAACCCAAAAGGTTTACGGCGGCACCGTGGTGGATGCCCAGGGCCAGAAGCGGTTCGTCTGGACCATGAAAGTGGGCCTGGTTTACGACTGGGCACGGCTGGATGACCTGAGCGCCGCCAAGCGGCTGGATGCCAATGCACAGACCGGCAGCATCTATGTGGCGGAACAGACCGGCAATATAGGCCTTGGCAGCCTGACGGCAGCAGACCACATTTCCGTCCAGGCCCCGGGCATGATCACCGACACCCGGACTCCGGCCCAGAAGGCAGCGGGTACGCCCAACATTCAGAGCACCAACGGCACCCTGAGCTCTGCCCAGGCAGGCATCGGCACGGAACAGGCTCCCATTACGGTGAAGATCCCGGGCCACCTGACCGCCTCGGCAGAGACGGACATCAACCTCAAGACCCAGGAAGACCTCAACGTCACGGCAGACACCCAGAAGGGCGAGCTGAACATCCAGGGCGACCGCAACCTGACCGTTGACAACACGGCAGCCAGTGCCAATGGCAGCGGCGATATGCCGGTGGGCAACATCACGGCAGGCGGCACCGCAGACCTGACCGCCCAGGGGAACATCCTGAGGGCAGAGGACAGCTCTCTGGTCACCGCTGACCAGCTCATCCTCTCCGCAGGCGGCAGCATCGGCTCCCCCGAAGACCCCTTGCGGGTGGATACCGCCAGTGGCAATACCGGCTCCGGTACGCTGACGGCCACCGCCGGAAAGGACATGAACGTAGAGGAAGTCTCCGGCGACCTGACCATCCACCGGGTGGTTTCCGGCGGCGACACCACCCTCACCGCCCCGGGCAGCATGACCGACACAAACGGCAACGCCACGGCGGAGGCAGCAGATGCCCAGAAGAAGGCCAACGATGCCAAGAACCTTTCCGATGCGGCCCAGGCAGAGGCTACGGTAAGAGACCAGTATGCCTCCTCTCTGGAACGGACCGCAGACGAAAAGCAGGCTCTGGCAGACCAGGCCCAGAAGCGGGTGGAAGAAGCCGAGAAGAAGCTGAAGGACACCCTGGCAGCAGACCCCAAGGCTGATGTTACAGACCTTCAAAACCAGCTGGAAAACCTGCGCAAGCTCCGGGATGCAAGCCAGGCTCTGGCAGACCAAGCCCGGAAGAATGCGGAAGACCAGCGTGCGTTGACGGATGCGGCGGCCCAGAAAGCCAAGAAGCTTCTGGACGAGGCCCAAAAGGCCCAGAAGAATGCAGACCAGGCCCTGGACAACGCCAGAAATACCCCACCCACGGTGAAAACCGGCGGCGACCTGACCCTGAACGCAGGGGACAGCATCGGTGAACAGGACAACGCCCTGGATACCCAGGTGGGCGGAAAAACCAACCTGAAATCCGGCGGCAATGTAAACCTGTCGGAGCAGGGCGATATGCACCTGGGCGAGGTACAAAATCCTGAGAACGCGGAACTCCGTCTGGACAGCACCGGCGGCATCACTTCCGACTCCGTGCTGGGCGGTTCCCACCTGGAAGCCAACGCACTGGGCGGCAGCCTGGACGTGCGGACCGACGTGGACGGCATTTCCGGCACGGCAACGGGGAACATCACCGTGGACAATGCCGGAAACCTGGAAATCGGGGACTTGACCGCCAACGGCCTGGTCGATGTCAAGGCCGGCGGCCACCTGACGGCAGGCACCGTTCCGGAGGGAACCGCAAACATCACGGCGGGCACCTTGCACCTGACCGCCGGGACGGGCAGCTCCATCGGGCAGGAAGAACACCATCTGGTAGTGGATACGGACCGGGTTTCCGCCAAGGGTGTGGAAGTATATCTGGACTTCCTGAAAGATGTGATCATCGACCATATTCAGGGCGACCGTGTAGACATCGATGTGAGTGGCGGCATAGGAGCCGGAGACGGTGTTCCGGAACACATCACGGCAGGAACCCTGGAACTGGACGCACTGGGCGATATTGGCTCTGAAAAGAGACCCCTCATCATCCGTGTGCCCGGCGATGTCCATATTAACAGCAGGTTTGGCAGCATCTTTGTACGGAATATTTACAGCGTTGCCATGCAGGCCCTCATCCGTGGATTTGGAAACATCGTCAGCGACAGGGACTTCCGATTCATGCCCTACGGCTTTGCAAGACTTCGTCCCGAAACCCTGGCAGGGGAGACCCTCACACTGAAGGAGGTATGGGGTACCCGCAGCGTTACCGTCACTGGACAGAGATTGGAAGAAATTCAAGGCGATGTCCTCTACATCTGGGCGTTGGAAGCCGACGGCATCACCCTGACCCACAGTCTGCGACATCTGCACCTGAACCGGGCAACCATCCAGCCCATGACATCCCAGGGCTACAGATGGCTCCTGTTCCGTGTAGGAAACAGCCTGGTCCTGATCCACCTGGAAGCACTGTCAGACGGGGACTACCTCATCACCCTGGACCCCGAAAACCAGGAGATCCCCCTCAGTGCCGAACTGAACGAGACCCCCCTGACGGTACCCTCCGAGGAAATCTTCAGCGCAGCCCTCACAGCCCCCTTAGACAGACCGTAAGGCTTCTCCTCGGCAACAACCAAGCAAACTGCCCCAACCTCCTTGCGGAGGTTGGGGCAGAATATTTAGATGGGTTCGAATCCTGACACTCGGCAACAAAAAGGCCGCCTTTTTGTCGTGTGCCGATATGATGCCGCAGTCAACTGGAATATCGGAACCTGTTCTTGCAGTCTTGTGCTTGCTGTCGTTATTTCTGCCATCTTGATTTTGTGCATGAAAGAGCGAGAAGCAACCCAAACAAAGAAAAAGGCCAAAAAGGTAGCACCAAAGAAAGGCTGGTGATGATTTTATGAAGAAAACAGTTTTAGCATTGGCATTTTTCCTTTTGGAAAGTTTTATGCTTTCTGGCTGTTCAAAAGATGAAATTCTCGATCATTATAATAATATCGTTCAGTCGGCTGGTGCCATAGAGCTTACAGGAAAGTCATCTTTGGAAGGAACAAAAGAAAAATGGATCGATGATTAACTCCCTCAGTTCTTTCACGCTTGCATCCAATTCAAAAATGCTCATTGTGGATACCTCCTGTCATTTATTCGCTGTCTCTCCATGCTGTCACCGTTCCGAAACCGTTTCTTTCAACCAGGGTCGAGCGGAATGGTTTAGTTTGCGCTCCCTCTCTGTACCTACATAATACTATATCTGCGTAGATATATCAAGATGGGATAATGCACAAATATATCTGCATAAATATATACAACTTCTATATTTGCACAGATATAAAAATGTGATATAATGAGGCAGAATAGGAGGAGGTGTTTTCTATGCCAGTATCAAAGGCACAACAAAGAGCGGTCAACAAGTATATGGCTGCGAATTATGACAGAATCAATTTGACTGTTCAAAAAGGGCAGAAAGACACAATTAAAGCCCATGCAGAAGCCCAGGGCGAAAGCCTGAACGCCTTTATCAATCGGGCAATCACAGAGACTATGGAGCGGGATACAGCCGCCACAGGGGAGGCAGAGGTATGATACATTATCCAGATCGGTTTCACATGACCCCGGAACAGAGCTTGTTTTTGGCAAAAAAGAAGTGGGACGAGAATGTTTACTGCGGTATGCGGATGGAGAACCGAAACATTACCTTTCCCCAGACAAAGACCATTTTGCAGGGGGTCAATGTTCCCAGTGTTCAGCTGGACGATATTCAGGCAGTTCTCAATATGCGCGATGCCTGGCGGTTTCTGCTGGCAACCATGAACGAGCCATTAACTTTTGCGTATTGGTGCAAGCTGAATGAATTCATTGCCAGAAACGAGGCTTTGGAGTGGGGCAAGCTCCGCACCGGGTCAGTTGGCATTTCGGGAACAGACTATACACCCCCTGTCCCGGTGGAGGTGCAGGTAAAGGCGGAGTTTGAAGCGATCCTGACCGCAGATGCTACCGCCACCGAAAAGGCATTGGAAGCCTTTACCTGGGGCGCACGGGGACAATTCTTCTGGGATGGAAACAAAAGAACCAGTATGACCCTTGCAAACAAGATCCTGGTTCCTGCCGGGGCTGGCCTGATGACCATTACCGACAAGCACATGGAGCGGTTCAATACCCTGCTGCTCCATTACTACGAAACAGGGGAGAAAGAAGAACTCAAGGACTTTCTCTATACCAATGCAATTCAAGGCATTGAGACCCCAATGAAGGAGGCAGAGGCATGAGAACCTATACGATCATCGGCGGGGTCAACGGCGTGGGCAAGTCCAGCTTTACCGGCGTTCTGAAAGAGCGCTGCACCGACTTGGGGACCATCATTGATGTGGACAAAATCACCGCCGCTTTGGGCGGGAACACCTTTGCAGGGGACGCGGCTTCTTTGAAGAAAATCAACGAGTGCATCGCCAAGGGCGTTTCTTTCACCCAGGAAACCACTCTGTCAGGGCGGCGTACAGAGGCTACAGCCAGGGAAGTAGTGGAAAAGGGGTATCGGGTACGGCTGTACTATATCAGCCTGGACAGTGCAGAGGAAAGTATTTCCCGTATTGCAAACCGGGTGCGCCGTGGCGGGCATGATATTCCCACCCAGGATGTTGAACGCCGCTTTGCGGGCCGCTGGGAGGCGGTTGCTAAGGTGCTGCCCTACTGTGACGAAGCGGAGTTCTACGACAACGACAACGGCTTTGTATTGGTGGCGGAGTATCGGAACGGAGAACTGCGGACGGTGGGGAGCCTTGTCCCCAGATGGCTGAAAGAGCTGCGGGCATATCTGGACAGCAAGGAGAATTAGAGGGCAGAACGGGCAGCTGCCGCCCCTGGTAGGAGATGTGGGAGTGTCGCCCCACCTGATTCTCGGAGCGCTGGCGGGTCACTTCGGTGGCCCGCTTTTTGCGTACATCGGTATAAGCGCCCCGGGCTGTGAGGCCCAGGGCGGTGCTGCGGTTTTAGGCAATGCCCGTTGAATCATCATCGTCTGTGTAGCTGGGCCAGCTCCAGAAAGCCTTCTTCCTCGGCGGCAAAGGCAGCCAGAAGCTTCTTTTCGGCCTGTGTTCCGGTGTATTTGCGCATAGCTGCTGTTCCTCGCTTTCGCGTGATTTTAGGGTATGTGCCCCATTGCCTCTATATCGCTTTACCTGGTTATCACAAAAAGTGATAGCCAAGGGAATTGACAAGGAAAGGATCTGCCTGTATAATGCCTACCTGAATAGTAGACTATCAACATTTCCGTGGAGGCAGCATGAGACAGAATAACACCGTTATGATTTACCTACAGGGCATGAGCTGTACGCTGTGTGCCAAACGAATTGAAGATTGCCTCGGTGCGCTGCAGGGCGTTTCCGAGGTTCGTGTAGACTTTGGAAAACGCATTGCCCGTGTGCGGTATTTTTCCGATGCTCTGACACCGGAGGACCTGTGTCGGGCTGTGGAGGCGGCGGGGTACGGTGCCTCCACGGTTCCGCCAAGAACGTCGCTGGCGATCTTGGGTGCAAAGCTGGCGGCCCTCTGGGGGCTTTACTTTCTTTTGGAACGCAGCGGTATTCTGAACCTGCTGGTGCCGACGCAGCTTGCGGACAGCTCCATGAGCTACGGGATGCTGTTTGTCACAGGCTTGCTGACATCGGTGCACTGTGTGGCTATGTGCGGCGGCATCGGCCTTAGCCAAAGCATGACCGGCGTGAAAAAAGCATCCGTTGGACCGGTGCTGCAATATCATCTTGGGCGGCTGGTGTCCTACACCGCGCTTGGAGCGGCTTTAGGAGCGCTGGGGGGCCTGACGGACAATTTAGGCGGGGCATCCTATTGGCTTCAGGGTGCGTTGAAGCTGCTGGCCGGTGCGGCGATGCTCTTTATGGGCCTGAATATGCTGGAGCTTTTGCCTCGGTTTCCGAGGCTTTCGAGATGGCATATCCGTCTTCCAAAGCCAAAGGGGCTGCCGCCCTTTGGCATCGGTCTGCTGAATGGATTTATGCCCTGCGGTCCGCTGCAGAGTATGCTGCTCCTGGCGCTGGCCAGTGGGAGTGCTCTGCGGGGCGGATTGAGTATGCTGTGCTTCAGCCTGGGTACAATGCCGCTGCTGTTGGGGTTTGCATCCATGACGGCATGGCTTGGAAAGCGCTTTACAGGGGCCGTCCTTTCCTGCGGCGCGGTTCTGATCGCGGTTTTTGGCCTCTCCATGTTAAGCCAAGGAGGGAGCCTGACAGGGCTCTTTACATCCGCGATGCTGCTTTCTGCATTTGCGTGGCTGTGTGTGGAATTGTTTCTTGGGAAACTGCCGATTGCCGGATGGAAAAAGGGTATTGCTGCCGTTGCCGCCCTGGTTGTCTGTATAAGTGTGCCGCTGTTGATGCCTGGGAAAAACGCGCCGGACACGGCGAAAATGGAGAATGGCATCCAGGTGGTGGAAAGTACGCTGACCTCCTGGAGCTATGCGGACATTCGGGTTACGGCAGGCATTCCGGTGAAGTGGACCATCTACGCAGAGGAGGACGAAATCAACGGCTGCAACAATCGAATGATCTGTCGGGACTTTGGAATCGAAAAAAACGTTCAATCCGGGGAGAATATTATTGAATTTACCCCGGAAACTTCCGGAACCTATTCCTACAGCTGCTGGATGGGCATGATTCACGGAACCATTATTGTTGAGTAAGGAGTTTTTAATATGAAGCGTTATATATGGATTTTATTGGTATTGGTGATGCTGTCCGGCTGCGGAAAGCAGGAGAGCGCCGCTGTAACGGACAGCGGTCTGGAAATTCCCGTAGCGGAGCTGTCCGAAACGATTCGGATTTATACGTTTACGGTGGATGATCTGCAAATGGAGGTGCTGGCCGCAAAGGATGGGGACGGCACTGTGCGCACGGCGTTTAATACCTGCCAGGTCTGCAATGGCTCCCGCAAAGCCTACTTTGAGGCCCGGGGAGAGCATGTAGTTTGCCAGAACTGCGGCAATTCCTTTGGCAGAGCGGATGTGGGCGTCCTCTCCGGTGGCTGCAATCCCTATCCGATTTTTGCGGAGGACCGGGAAGATACAGAGGACACGGTGCGGATTCCCTATGATTTCCTTTCCGGTGCTGCGGGGCTGTTTGCACGGTGGAAAGAAAACGGGAAATAAAGGAGACTGTAAAAAACCGGGCCACGAAGTGTAATGGAGGAATCCACTACGTTGGTGAAAGAACCAACACAAGATAAAACTTGCTGCTTGGGAAGATTCCTCGACTCACATTCGTTCGCTCG
>OQWM01000948.1_pt1 | contig 19680 bp, 18 predicted proteins | sample 1691531 | NCBI WGS metagenome assembly OQWM01 (sample SAMN03418257, study PRJEB22391) | human gut metagenome | biome: human-gut; feature: organic feature; material: feces | host: Homo sapiens | place: Tanzania | collected 2013-01
CCTGATGTTGTAATTTTATGCAAAGATAATAATAAAAATTGATATACAATGAGTTAGTTTCGTTAACATTTAGTTTTGATGTACTAATATAGCATACCAAACATCCAAAGAGGGATAATGTTGCCATAACCATATTCTATGTCATCTTTCACAACGTAGCCATTATCTATGTTGTGTAATTGATTTTGTTTCTTTTTCTTTCCTCCGACTTCAAATGTGTATTTGCCGTCAATGAGGAAATCTGAAATTGGTGACACCGTGACTGGCAATAGACCATGAGTTTGATTGTAAAAGAACGTCTCTCTTACTGTACCAATCTCTACATTTTGGCTGCCAAGAGTGTATATCAAGTTCGGGTTGTCAAGATATATTTTATCTACTTTGCCTAGTCCTTGGATGCCCCCAGTGGAAGTACGCAACTGACCAATTGTCCTCCTATCTGGCTCATATATCCTTCTGGCATTTCCACTAGTAAAATTGCACTGAATTTAGTGCAATTTATATGGAAAACTGCACTGGACTCAGTGCAGTTTTTTAGATTTGTTCCCGAAAAGTATCATTTCTCGAAATGCTGATAATCCTTCATGCTCTTCCAGTCTCCACCCCAGCGAAATCCCTTTTGCTTGAAGAGGCGATAGCAGAGGTCGCCTCGCTTGATCATGTAGGGATGCTGCTGGCTGCGGTCTAGATAGGGCTTGCCGGTGGCGGGCTCTATCACCTCCTTTCCGTTCTTGAGGCGTTTGTGGTAAGGATTGTAGAGGGTGTTGATGTCTATCGCCATGCCCTTGCCATGCTTGGAGACGGTGTGGGTATGGGAGACGAAGCGGAAATTGAAACTGCTGGAGTTGTTGGCTCTCATGGCTCGCTCGTCATTGGCATCCCAATAGTCGATAAGGCGCATGCGCTCTATCGGGTATTTCGCTAAATAAAGCTGGCGAAAGATGTCGAGCACATCGTTGGCAATGGCTTTGTTAACCACCATTTCGCCCACGATGCTCCTGCCATTGCGGTCGATATGGAGGCAGCGCAGATAGCGCAACTCACTGCGGGACATGGTGCAATTGGCCTTGTACGTCTTGCCCTGCATCAGCTTGAAGATGCTATCGGGGATGGGGCTGACAGTGAAGAACTTCTTTTCCCCTATCTGCTTGATGGCAGACGCAGGCACGATGTCGCCAGGCAGATAAGTCTTGGCTAAGACTTGCGGCTGCGACTTTGTTTGTGCTTGGGTAGTGAGCACCATCATTATGGCTATTACTGCCATGATGAGGTGTTTGATATAATGTTTTATCATCTCTCTTTTTATATAATAAATGATATCTCCTATATATATAATAAGGTGTATTGTTATTTCGCAATATGCTTATTCACCGGTATGCAATGCGAATCCTTGATTTCGCCGATGACGATGATGCTGTGTAGGCTTCCGATGCAGTCGATGTTACCCAGGGTGTTGAGCATGAAGTCTTGGTAGTCCTTCATATCGTGGGCATACACCTTGATTTGGAAGTCATAGTCGCCAGTGGTGTTGTAACATTCTGTTATCTGGTCTATCTGCTGCACGGTGTCCATGAATTGCTGGATGAGGTCGTGGGTGTGCTGCTTCAGGCGGATATTGCAGAGCACGATGACGTTGTGGCCCAGCTTATGATGGTCCACCACGGCAGAATATCTTGTGATGTAGCCCTCACGCTCCAATCGCTTTTGTCTTTCGAAGGTGGGCGTGGGGGATAAGTGTACTCGGGCGGCAAGTTCCTTGACCGTCAGGTTGGAGTTCTGCTGCAATAGGCGCAGTATTCTGATGTCTATTTCGTCGAGAGTTTCTTGTGTAGCCATTGTCTTTCCTTTCTCAAATGATTTAATTCTCTAGAATATTATTCTGCGAATTTCGCTATTTCGCTGCAAAGATAGCATATTTTTCTGAATTATGAAGAAAATTTGGCGGATATTTTTCTTCTTTGTACCTTTGCACTCGCAAATCCGGATGCCTCAAGTCTTGGCAATGCGCTGAGCTTGCAAGTAATTTCATGTATAACGTAGAATTTTAAAGAAAGAGAAAGATTATGAGCAATACAAATGACAAGCATATTGAGGCTGTGGGCAGCTACTTGCGCCCTGCCGAGTTGAAGGAAGCAAGAGTGAAATTCGCTGAGGGACAGATTTCTGCTACTGACTTGCGAGCTATTGAGAATCGATTGATTACTGATGTTGTCAAGAAGCAGAAGGAGCATGGTTTGCCTTACATCACTGATGGCGAGTTCCGTCGCAGCTACTGGCACCTCGACTTCATGTGGGGATTCAATGGTGTGGAGCACATCGAGTTGGAGCATGGCTACCAGTTCCATGGCGAGGAAACTACCAAGGGTTCTTTGAAGTTGACAGAAAAAATTTCGGGTGAGAATCATCCTTTCATCAAGGACTTCCTCTTTGTGAAGCAGTTTGAGGAGGAGGGCGTTGAGGCTAAGCAGACAATTCCAGCTCCAGCTCAGTTCCTTTCTGAGTTGTTCCGTGGCAATAATACCAAGAATACTCATGCGTTCTATCCTAACACAGAGGAGCTGATAGAAGATATCGCCAAGGCTTATCAAACTTTCTTCCAGGAGATTTATGCTGCAGGTTGCCGCACGGTGCAGCTTGACGATTGTACTTGGGGTATGATTGTGGATGATGACTACTGGAAGTCAATGCTTGGCAATGGCTTTACCTTGGAGCGTGAGGCTTTGCAATATCTGAAGGTGAACAACCTCGCCATTGAGGGCAAGCCTGAGGGGCTCACCATCAATACCCATGTTTGCCGTGGCAATTATCATTCTTGCTATGCAGCCAAGGGTGCGTACGACCCAGTGGCTCCTTATCTCTTTGCTCGTGAGAATGTGGATACCTTCTATCTTGAGTTTGATGATGAGCGTTCGGGCAGTTTCGAGCCTTTGAAGTATGTATCTGATAACAAAAAGGTAGTGCTCGGTTTGGTTACCACTAAGTCTCCAGTTTTGGAAGACAAGGCTACGGTCATCGCTCGCATCCATGAGGCAGCCAAGTATGTGCCATTGGAGCGTTTGAGCCTCAGTCCTCAGTGTGGTTTCGCCTCTTGCGAGATTGGCAATAAGCTTACCGAGGAGCAGCAGTGGGCTAAGATAGACTTGATTAGAGAAATCTCTAAGGAGGTTTGGGGATAAGTAGAATTTTCAGCTAGATTACTGGGAGGGCAGGTAATAAACCTGCCCTCCCAGTGCATTCTTGCTGATAGCTAACTGTTCAGGGCGAGTTTTTTCTTTTTTCTTCTTCTCAGAATGATGAAGCCGGAGAGTAATACCAGCGTTATCAAGAGACCTGATAGGAAGACAAATAGTTCGGAAAGCGGACCTAGAAATGGGCTGTAGCAACGCCCCACATGCAGTTCGAGGGCCACGTTCCAAAGACTGAGTTTTGTTTCTGCTAGCATCTCAGGCATAGCTGCTGGGATGTTGGCATTTTTTGTATCCACAACTTTTGAGTTAGCCAAGTATGCTCCCTTGGCATAGTCGAAGACGATAGGCTTATCTCCGAAGAAGGCTGAGCTGTAACCGCTGGTTAGGTCATTGGAAAGAGGCATCATCTGCTTGCTTGTTGCAGGCTTTCCTGTCATATAGTCAGCAACCTTTTGCTGTTGTGGATTCCAGCGATAGATGCCGCTGAATGAGCCGATAATCCATGTGTCTCTATCTGTCTTCTCTCTTTCAAATACCGTGATTCCCATCGGACTCATCTTGGGCGTAGATTTCTTGTCCAAAAGAGTCGGAGCCTTACTGAAGTGCTCATCCACCTCCAGAAATCCATCGGCAGTAGAGACAAGCCAACAACCTAGGGTGGCATCCCATCGGATAGCGCGCAACTTGTCATGCCAAGCATTGCCATCCTTTATCTTCTGTTGGGTCTTGGTGATGGCGAGTGGTATCATCAATGGTGGGCGGAGGCACATGCCTGTTATCGAAAGCCAAAGGGTGAGGATGATGGTGGCGTAGCCTATCTTGTTGTGCCATTTCTGATGCCAAACCATTTGTTTGCCCAGTGTCTTCATCTTCTCCTTGGCTCCCAAGCGTTTCTGTCTGCGAATGTTGTAAGGCAAGATGAAAAGTACGATGCCCGTGATGCTGAGGATGATGAGAATGATGGCGATGGCATCTACCACCAGCCTGCCTGCCAAACCGAAGTATTCTCCACTGTGCAGCGTCCATACAGTCTTGAAGAGCGTAGTCTCAGGGATGTAGTCCTTGGGTTGGGCGATGATGTGGCGCTTGATGATGCGTTTGTTGTTCGAGCTAGACATAGCCATATTTTTGGCAGGTGCTATCTCGAAGATGGCTGAACGGCTCATGGCGATGATGCCCAGGCTATCTTTGTCAAGGGTGATGTCGGCTATTCGCTCTTCATTCCCAGGCAGGGCGAAGAGTACCCATTTCTTTCCATCCCACTGATAGACATCTCTCATGGCAGCGCACCATATCTCTCCATTCTTAGTCTGGGTGATGTTGCGAATGTTTCTGCCATCTACGCTCTCTGGCAGCCCGATGTTGAAGTCTTGCCAATGTTGCATCTGCTTGTCGGTGAGCCAAACTCCCGCATAGCCATACGCCAAGACGCTGTCGCCTCCGATGGGTATGGCTCCCTTGATGATGCCATTGTTGAAATTCTTGATATGATAGCCCGAAGGCAAGATACTGCGGCTCACCTCGTAATCTGCAAAGAGCGAACGATGATTGAGGATGATGCCTGAAGCGCAGAATACCAACATGAATACGGACAGTACGAGTCCGAACCAACGATGGTATTTCTTCCAAGTAAAGATACTTCTTTTTTTCTTATTAAACATAAAACATGATTATTATAGTTACATTAAAACATGATTTTTTCATGGTGATTATTAAGGTCTTTCTTTCCGTTTATTCCACTTGTTTCTTCTGCGGAATCATCAGCGATGCTCCTATGCTTATGATGAGCACGGCTACGATGAAGAGCAGCGATGCGATGGCATCTATCTCCAGATATTCGTGGATGAGCATCTTGGCTCCGATGAATACTAAGAGTACGCAGACTCCCGTCTTCAGATAGCGGAACTTGTCGGCGATGGCTGCAAGCAGGAAGAACATGGCTCTCAAACCTAAGATGGCGAAGATGTTGGAGAAGAACACCACGTATGGGTCGAGCGATACCGAGAAGACGGCAGGAATGCTGTCGAAGGCAAAGATTAAGTCGCTAAATTCGATGACCAGTACCGTGACGAAGAGCGGGGTGAGCAACCACTTGCCATTCTTCTTCAGGAAGAAATGGTCGCCCTCAAACTGCGGATGCATTCTGCCTGTCTTCGAGAGAAATCTGACGAGCGGATGTTTCTCCACATTGATTTCCTCCTTCTTGTTGCGGTTCACATACATCTTGATGCCGCTATATACCAGCATCACACCGAATACGAGCAGTATCCAGTCGAAACGGCTGATGATGGCTGCGCCGAGGAAGATGAAGATGAAGCGGAGTACGATGGCACCCAGTATGCCCCAGTTGAGCACATGCTGGTATTCGTTTTTGCCTACGCCGAAGGAAGTAAAAATCATCATCATCACGAAGAGGTTGTCCACCGAGAGCGTCTTTTCTATCAGGTAGCCCGATATGTAAGAGATGGTCATGTAGTGGCGGTATTGTTGCAGACTCGCCTCGAAGTCGTTGGGATTGAGCTTGAGGTGGGAGGCATAGCGAGAAGCCACAGCCTGGAGGTCCTGCATGTTGTCTATGCCATGCACCATATCTCCATGAAACCACAGGAAGATGGAGAAGAGCAGGGCAAGTCCTATCCATACTCCCGTCCACGTACCCGCTTCCTTGATGGAAACCACGTGTGCCTTGCGGTCGATAACCAACATGTCTAATACCAAGATGGCGGCTATGAAAATGATAAAGCCGACCAAGAAAATGATTTCATTCATTGCTTCTCTATATTCTTTAGTTACATAAATATTCTGTTGATCTTATCTATTTCTAGTGCAAAGGTACACTTTTTCGTACACTTTTTCGTCTCTACTCCCTACTTTTATACACATTTTATGTTTTTCTCACATTTTTCAAAATCAGAGCTATCCATTCTATCGCTTTGGTGATTTCTTTTATTTGAATAAAATAGGCGAGGAGGACTGGGTGGAGTATATCTGTCAAAGATTTGAGGCTACGGGAAAGCATATTTCCGAGGAGTTGGCTCGTGAGATATGCTTGGTTACGGACAGATATTCCTCTTATGTTCAGCAACTGGCTTGGTTCGTTTGGTTGCGCACGGCAGATGCTGCTTCGGCTACATCAGAAGATGTGCAGTATGGCATCGACCGATTATTGGATGCTTGCGAGCCTTTGTTTATCCAGCAGACGGAAGACCTCTCTGCCTATCAGATGAATTTCCTCCATGCCTTGGTGACTGGAGTACACACTGGGTTTACACAGAGCGCGGTATTGATCAATTATCGCCTTGGTACCGCTGCCAATATCACCAGATTGAAAAAAGCATTGATAGAGAAGGACTTGGTGATGACCACTGCCCCCAAGCATCTGGATATGAGCGATCCTATCTTGGCATTGTGGCTCAAAAAGAGAGTGTGGAAAGAATGATTTCTACTCTATGCACTCTTCTTCATGTCCTTATCCACCATGGCGCATACGCAACTGTCTGACCATACATTCTCTGCCGTCTCCACCATATCGATGATGGTATAGATAGGCAGGATAATGCCCATAATGCCGATAGGGGCGTTCATGCCCGACATTAGGGAAAGGGTCAGAAAATAGCAACCCATTGGGACACCGGCATTGCCCACTGCTGACAGAACGGAGATGAAAAGCCAAAGTATCATGGTAGGTAATGACAACTGAATGCCTCCGTTCTGCATCAAGAATAGGGAGGTGACGAGGATGAATGCTGCACAGCCATTCATGTTGATGGTGGTGCAGATAGGCAATACAAATCGAGAAACCTTGTTGGATACGCCCATCCTCGTTTCCGCCGTGTTCATGGTGACAGGCAGGGTGGCTGCGGAACTCTTCGTGAAGAGAGCCATCAATACCGCTGGCATCATCTTGCTCAGGGTACGCACAGGATTGATGCCCCTTGCCAATAGGAACAGTGGCAAGACGATGAAGAACTGGATGACATTGCCACCCAAGATGATGGCAACATACTTGCCCAACGAATCCATCACGATTCCTGCGGAGAATTGTGCCGAAAGTTGGGCGGCGAAAGCCACGATACCTAAAGGCAATGCCCATATCAAACCTCTAATCAGCATGAAAAGCAAGTCTTGTAATCCCAACAGCCCCTTCACGACTACATCTTTCTTGTCGCTCTGTGGCATCTTAGCCAAGGCGATGCCCGCTGCGGCAGCCAAGAGCAAGATGGAGAGCACGTTACCCTCGGCAAATGGTTTGATGATATTGTTGGGGATGACACCCAAGATATGGTCATAATAGGACGTTTGCTCCAGGTTTTGAGGCAGTTCGGATGTGCCACTCTGTACCATATCTGTAGGCAGATTGCCTGGAGTCACGATGTTGTAGAGCACCAGTCCTACGGCTGCTGCGGCTATCGTAGTGAGCAGGGTATAGACGATAGCATGGCGGAAAATCTTGCCCGTGTCAGCCTGGTTGCCCAATGAAGACAAGGTGGTTACTACCGCCAAGGCGATGGTAGGAACAGCTAAAAGTTGGAACAATCGGGTATAGACTGTTGCCACAAAGTTCATCATCCCATTCAGCACCTCGATGCCCAATGTGCCCAAGATAGCACCTAGTATCAGTGCGCCAATCCATAGAGCTAACTGCTTGTTCTGCTTGCTCTTACCTTGTTTCTTATCTTGTATTTCCATTGTTTTTTCCATTACCTTTTCCATAGTCATACTATTCTTTTATTGATGATATTCTATTTGTGCCGACAAAGATACTTCTTTTCTCTGAGATAGGCAATCGCACAAATGTGGTATTTCTTATTATTAAAAGTTTTTCCAAAATAATTGCCGCTATTTCCGCTAAATGAATTAAGTTACTGATTATTAATGCGATAATTGGCGATAATAAGCGTTTTTATTCTCGCTTATTACCTATTTTACAGTGAACTGTCTATTTCCCTTCAATAACCATAATATTTCCTAAAAGAAAAACGAATGTCGGGATAAATTCGTAACTTTGCCCCCTAATATATAATAAGGAGAGAAATATGAAAAAGATTACGATGTTATTGCTCTTGGCGGTGATGATGGTGCAGAGCCTCGCTGCCAGCAAGTATAAAAGTAACGCATTATGTTGATAGGTACAATCATAATTCTAGTTCTCACCGCCGCTTTCTTTGTGGCGGGTAAGTTGCGCTCCGATTTGGTTGCGCTGTGTTCGTTGTTGGCTTTGCTCATCTTCCAGATTCTTACACCAGAGGAGGCCCTATCGGGATTCTCCAATTCGGTGGTCATCATGATGGTGGGGCTCTTCGTGGTGGGAGGTGCCATCGTGCAGACGGGACTTGCCAAGATGATTAGCCGCAAGGTGATGAAACTGGCGGGTACGAGCGAACTGCGACTCTTCTTGCTGGTGATGCTGGTTACCGCCGTGATAGGTGCCTTTGTGAGCAATACGGGCACCGTGGCGCTGATGCTGCCCATCGTGGTGAGCATGGCGGTGAATGCGGGCAGCAGCCCCAGAAGACTGCTCATGCCGCTCGCCTTTGCCAGCAGCATGGGTGGCATGATGACCTTGATAGGTACGCCGCCCAACCTGATTATCCAGGACACGTTGGTGCAGGCTGGCTATCCGGCGCTCTCCTTCTTCTCCTTCCTGCCTGTGGGCTTGGTGTGCCTGGCTGTGGGCGTACTGGTGTTGCTTCCGATGAGTCGTTGGTTCTTGTCGCCTAAGAAGAGGGTGGACGAGCAGCAGGGGCAGGGCAAGACCCTGAAGCAACTGGTGAAGGAGTATGGACTCACCAACAACCTCTTCCGCTTGAAGGCGGTGGCTGGTAGCAAGGCAATAGGCAAGAGCGTGGTGCAGCTGGACGTGAACCGACAGTATGGCATCAACATCCTGGAGATTCGCCGTGACAATGGTTCGCAGCATCGCTTCCTGCGCACGGTGAGCCAGCAGGTGGCTTCGGCAGAGGCTCAGCTGGAGGCTGATGATGTGCTCTATGTTTCGGGCGGCATCGACCAGGTGCAGCAGTTGGCTGCCGACTTCGACTTCCAGATGATGGACACTCGATTCTTGGAGACAGGAAAGAATAACAAGGAACAAAATCATCAACAGAATTCGGAGGTGAAGATTTCCAATCCATCTCTTGATTTCTATGACATCGGCATCGCCGAAATCCTCTTGATGCCTTCCGCATCCATCGTGGGTAAGAAGGTGATGGAGGCAGGGTTGCGATCCAAATTCAATGTCAATGTCTTGGGCATCCGTCGCAAGAATGAATATCTCTTGCAAGACATCGGAAAGGAGAAACTGCACAGTGGCGACGTGATGCTGGTGCAGGGCGACTGGAAGGACATCGCCCGACTGGAAAAGGAGGACACCGAATGGGTGGTGCTCGGTCAGCCACAGAAGCAGGCGGAGCAGGTAACCCTGGACTACAAGGCTCCGATGGCGGGTGCCATCATGCTGCTGATGGTGGTGCTGATGGTGTTCGACAGCATACCGGTGGCTCCTGTTACGGCGGTGATGATAGCCGGCGTGCTGATGGTGCTCACGGGTTGCTTCCGCAGTGTGGAGGCTGCCTACAAGACCATCAACTGGGAAACCATCGTGCTCTTTGCTGCCATGCTCCCGATGTCGCATGCGCTGGAGAAGACGGGCGCATCGGCTTGGCTCTCAGATGCCTTGGTGCAGACGATGGGTGGCAGCGGACCTATCCTGATGTTGGCGGGCGTGTACTTCACCACCTCGCTGATGACGATGTTTATCAGCAATACGGTTACGGCAGTGCTGATGGCTCCGATAGCCCTGCACAGTGCCTTGCAGATAGGGGTAAGCCCAGTGCCTTATCTCTTTGCGGTAACGGTGGCTGCGAGCATGTGTTTTGCCTCGCCTTTCTCCACACCGCCTAATGCCCTGGTGATGCCAGCGGGCCAGTACACCTTCATGGATTATATCAAGGTGGGATTGCCCCTGCAGATTATCATGGGACTGGTGATGATAGGCGTGCTGCCGCTGCTTTTCCCATTTTAAAATTTGGTGGTTTGAGAAAAAAGGATTACTTTTGTGGTCGTTTTCAAAAACCATCAAATAAAATTAAAATAAAATAAACGCAATATGAAACAGACATTTGATTATTTGGAGCATGTGGCTTTTGCTGCTACGGTATGTGACAAGGAGGGAGTGGTGCTCTACCAAAACGCCTTGTCGCTCAAGCGTGAGGGCAATGCCATCGGCAGAAACCTCTTCAATTGTCACAAGGAAAAGTCGAATGAGATAATCCGCCACATGTTGGAGACTGGCGAGGGCAATACCTATCAGATTATCCGCCATGGTCATCATCGCATGATACAGCAAACTCCTTGGTATGAGGAAGCAGGTGGCGAGGTGGCAGGACTTGTGGAAATCGTGCTCGACCTGCCTGATGATTATCCTACATTCGACAGAGATAAGAAATAATTGATAATTAAGAATTAATAATTTAGAATTAAGAATTCTGTTGATGGAATTCTTTCAGGAAATATTAGAAGAAACTATGGAATATATGTCACAAGAGGGCTATGATGAGCTCGTAGCCGAACTGGAACATTTGGAAAAGGTGGAATTGCCTGCCGTGCGTGATGCCATCGCCGAGGCTCGCGACAAGGGCGACTTGAGCGAGAACTTCGAGTATCATGCTGCCAAGCGAGAGCAGGGCCGCCTGCTGGGCCGAATCAGTTTTAAGCGCAAGGTGCTGGAGAATGCGAGAGTCATCGACAAGTCTCGTCTCAAGAGCGACACCGTGGGTCTGTTGAGCCAGGTGGAGATTACCAATCTCGCCAACAACTTCAAGATGACTTACACCATCGTGAGTCCTCACGAGTCTAACATCCATGAGGGCAAAATCTCCATCAAGTCGCCTATCGCCCAGGCTCTTCTCAACAAAAAGGCAGGCGATACCGTAGAGGTAAGAGTGCCAGCCGGCAAGCTGAACCTGCGCATCGAGAGCGTGAAATTGTAATATTGTGGAAAAATCAGATAGTAAAAAATGATATGGGTACATTCCGTTCGATAGATGAGTTGATTAGGGCTCTGGATAGGGAGAAGGTGCTGCTGAAGGAGATGTTTCAGAAGAGACAATCACTGCAGTTTCGATATGACTATGCCTTGGAACTGACGGAGTATAAGGAGGAACGAATCCGATTCTTGATAGAGAATGGGGTGATACGTGATACGGGCGACTGTCTGGAGATGGAGGATGTCTATCAGAAATTCTTCGAGGATGTGCTCGAAGTGAATGAGGAAATCAATGTCTCGGCGGCACTTGACTATATCAATGTGCTGAACGAGAACATTGATTACTATCTGAACGAAAACAATGAGGCTCGCAAGTATAAGTATCTTCTTGAGACCATCAAGAGGCACTTAGGGACCAAGTGTCGGGCATCGACAGACCATGCGATGGGCACTCATTACCCATACTGTGGGCAATGAGTGCCCAAAGTGTTTGACGATTTCTGGGCTGAACTGGCATCTATCTATATCAGTATAAGTCGGCAAGTAAGTTGACATACCGTGGAGAATGGAAGGCATACTTCCAGTACATCGCAGATGCTTTGCACAAGTATTCTTCTCAGCGTGACCATCAGAAGGGTGAGTTCTTCGTGCATGGCTTTACACAAGCCTAAGCTGATTAATAACATCCTCATTGTTGCGATATTCATAGCAGGGAGGATGTTGTTTGTTCCTTTTTGATGAATTTGTTTCATTAAAATTCTAATTAATAATAAAAAAACGTGTTAAATCATTGTGTTTTGCAAGAAAATGTTTATCTTTGTACCTAAAATAAATGGTGTACCAACTCCAGTCAACCAGACTTGGAGAGTCTGATGAAAACGGCAAAACTCTTGGGAGTTGAGATTACTGAACTTCCGAGGGATGATATTGACTAAAGAAAGAGTGTAAACAATGAAGAAAGAAGAAATACAATTATTGTTCTCACAATTTGAGCAAGTTTCTTGTACTCTTAATGATGTAGAATGTTGGAGCGCAAGAGATTTATGCACACTTTTGGGATATAAGCTTTGGCAGAATTTTACAAAAGTAATAGATAAAGCTAAAGAAGCCTGTGCTAACGTAGGTCAGCATGTTGAAGACCATTTTATTGGCGTCAATAAAATGGTAGTGATAGGCTCTGGTGCTGAGCGTCAAGTAGATGACATCATGCTTACACGCTATGCTTGCTATCTTGTAGCACAAAATGGCGACCCACGCAAACCGCAAATTGCGTTTGCGCAGACTTATTTTGCGGTGCAGACACGTAGGGCTGAACTTATAGAGAAGCGTATCTTGGAAGTTGAGCGTGTCGAGGCACGAACAAAATTGCAGGAGACAGAACGCAAACTGTCTGGCATCCTGTATGAGCGTGGCATCAACGACAAGAGTTTTGCGGTCATTCGTTCCAAGGGCGACCAAGCCTTGTTCCGACTCAACACATCCATGTTGAAAAGGCGTATGGGCATCCCCGAAAAGCGTCCTTTAGCCGATTTCTTGCCAACTATCAGCATTAAGGCGAAAGACTTTGCTGCAGAAATGACAAGTGTGAATGTCCAAGCTAAGGATTTGCACGGTGAGCCACAGATAAGCCACGAACATATTGCAAATAATGCTGCCGTTCGAGATATGCTTGTACAACGAGGCATCGTTCCCGAAAACTTGCCTGCAGCAGAGGACATCAAGAAAGTTGGGCGAAGATTGGCGAGTGAAGAGAAAAAAGTTTTGGCCAACAAGAAGAAAAAATAAAAATGGAACAGAATAAGAAAGAGTTGCTCATGGAGCAAACAAGATAGCAGACGTAGTTACCCTTGAGCTAAGCTGATTAATAACATCCTCATAGTTGCGATATTCATAGCAGTGAGGATGTTTTTTGTTCCTTTTTGATGAATTTGTTTCATTAAAATTCTAATTAACAATAAAAGATAGTGTCAAATCATTGCGTTTTGCAAGAAAATGTCTATCTTTGTACCATATAAAACGTATGTATAGTATGGCAAACAAGCAATTGAATCGCATAAAAGTGGTTCTTGTTGATAAACAACGGACCAATAAATGGCTGGCAGAGCAATTGGGCAAGGACAAAACCACCATTTCAAAATGGTGTACCAACTCCAGTCAACCAGACTTGGAAAGTCTGATGAAAACAGCAAAACTCTTGGGAGTAGAGGTTACTGAACTTCTGAGGGTTGATGTCATCTGACAGATTTTTTTAGACAAAATAAACATATTATAGATTAAGAAAAGTTACGATGAGATACCTTGGAAGTAAGGCAAAATTGATAAAATTTATTCATGATACCTTCAAGAAGTTTAATATTGAAGGGCAGGTGTTTTGTGATTTATTTGCAGGAACGTCATGTGTGGCAGACAGTTTTAAAGGAGAATATGAAATTATAGCAAATGATTTTATGCGTTATTCGTATTGTTTTTCTAAAGCTAAGTTAAGTTTTGGCTCTACTCCTTTATTTGAGAACTTTTTTAGAAAGTTTAATCAAGACATATTTGAATGGCTAAATGAAAATGCAAATAAAAAATCAAATTATTCTTTTATTTATGACAACTACTCTCCAATAGGAGATAGAATGTTTTTTACAGAAAGCAATGCTAAGAAAATAGATGGTATTCGTTCTTTAATAGAGCAACTTCATGTAGAACAGCTTGTTGACGAAAATGAGTATTATTTTCTTCTTGCGTCATTGTTGGATTGTGTTACAAAGTATTCAAATACATCTGGGACATACGAAGCGTTTTTTAAATTTTGGGACAATAGAGCTTTAAAAGATTTCATTATCGAACCAATAGAATTTAGTCAATCTGAAACTATAAAGGAATGTACTATTTACCAAGAAAATAGTAATGAACTATTAAGAAAAATTCATGGGGATATACTCTATATTGATCCTCCTTATACAGTAACTCAGTATGCTTCTGCATATAATGTTTTGGAGACCATTGCCTTAAAAGATGTTCCAAAAATCAAAGGCGTTGGTGGAAAAAGGGATAAAGGTGTATGTGTGTCAAATTATTGCTATAAGAAAAAGGCTATATATGAATTTGAAGATTTGTTTAGACAAGCTCAATTTACGCATATTGTAATAAGTTATAGTAATCAAGGAGTTGTAGCGTTGTCCGAATTGATAGAGTTGGCAAAGAAATTTGCAGTAGATGGTATCGTACAAGTTGAAAATGTGGAATATCAAGAGTATCAGAATCATAGAACGAGCAATAAGAGAAATGGGGAAAGTCTAAAAGAAGTATTGATATATTTTAAAAAAGATATTTCAGTATTAAAGTCTCCATTAAATTATGCAGGGAGTAAGGATAAAATGTTTACTGTGATACAACGGTATTTTCCTAAGCATATAGAAACTTTTGTTGATGTAATGGGAGGCGCTTTTAATATGGGAGTAAACGTTTATGCAACAGACAAAATTGTATACAATGATGTCAATCCCTATGTCGAGAAAATAGTGAGATGGCTTTTGACAGAAGACAAACTAAAGATAGTAGATTCTGTTCAAAAAACAATAGAAATGTTTGGAATGGAAAAAGCGAATTCTGAATCGTACAATAAGTTAAAGGAATATTATAACGCAAATAAAAGTGTATTAGCTTTATTTGTGTTACATATGTATTCTTTTCAGAATTATATTCGTTTTAACAAAGCTCAACAATTTAATACGCCAATAGGTGTGGCTGGATATAGTAGTGATTTAAAAAATAGAATTTTAAAGTTTGTTAGTCGATGTCCTCATTTGTCCTTCTTGAATGAAAATTTCATGAATATTGATTGGGATAAATTTGACGAAAATACTTTATTCTACTTTGATCCTCCATATTTCATAACAAAAGCGGCATACAATGATGGAAAAAGAGGCTTGGCTGGTTGGGGAATTAATGAGGAAAATTGTTTATTCTCAATATTGGAACACCTACATAAGAAAGGCTTTAAATTTATAATGTCGAATGTCAAAGAACATAAAGGCACAAAAAATATTAAACTTGTTGAATGGGTGAACAAAAACAATTTTAAGATGTATGAACTTGGTGTGTCTGGTTGGAGATATGCTAAAAATGAAATAATAGTAACAAATTATTAAAAGATATGGCTACATTTATCTTAACTAATAGTTTCAAAAAAATATTGGAAACTGATGAAGTAAAACAAGAGTTGTACAAAGTGGGCTATGCATCTATTGATAAATTTATTGATGCAATAGTTATGCGCTTAAATGAATTTGATGCATCTCTGAAATTAAAGGAAATTTCATTCCATTACTTGTCAGATACGGATAAGTACATAGGTCTAATTTTGGATGAACAACTAAACAAAAAGTATAACGTGTGTGTTATTCCTCCAAAGTTGGGGACTCGTAGTGGCTTTTTGACTCAGCAAGTGTTTGGGTTTGTATCAAATTTGATTTTGTCTAATACTCCAGTAGGAGAAGGGGATTGTTTGACTGATAAGCCTTTGATAGTCGTAAATTGCATGTTAGGTGAAACTTTACCAAACTCTTCAATTTGCAATATTGTTAGTGCCAAAATTTTAGGATTTGAATATTTGGATATTTTCAAGCGTAAGGAAAGTTTTGATAAAAAAGTCAATAATCTAATGTCTTATTATACTAATTTAAAGTTATATAAAGATGTAGACAAAGATTTTACCATAAATGGAAATGTACTGAAGTTTAATACTGGACGTCTCAAATATTTAAAAGAAACTCTGACAAATGAGCCATATTATTTTGCAATTGATAGTTATCCTGCTTTAGTTTTAGCTTATAGAGAAGGCTACAAAATAGATGTGTCTTCTTTTGAGGATTGGTATCAGAATTCTAAAAACAATAAAAATATATTGGCTTTTGTTCTAACTGCAAAACGATTTCAGATGCAAAGACGGACAAATAAATCTCTCCAGCAAATCTTCTACGGTGCCCCTGGCACAGGAAAGTCTCATGCTGTAAAAGCTGTGTCGGCCCAATATCCCGACACGATTAGAACTACGTTCCATCCTGATAGCGACTATGCTTCGTTTGTGGGTGCATATAAGCCTACTGTCGCAATGGAGAAATTGTATGACGAGGCAGGAGTTCCGGTGAAGATTGGTGGGCAGGAATTGTCAAAGAATCAGATTACCTATAAGTTTGTTAAGCAGGCTTTCTTGAAGGCGTATGTGAAGGCTTGGAAAAAGTTCCAAAAGGCGGAAGATGCATCTCATATTGATAGCCAATTCCTCGTTATAGAAGAAATCAACCGTGGTAACTGTGCCCAAATCTTTGGCGACCTGTTCCAACTGTTGGATAGAAAGAATGGCTTTTCGGAATATCCGATAGAGGCTGATGAAGACATCGCCAAGAGTTTGCTGGATGAAGATACTCCAGAGAATCCAAGTTTTGGAAAGGTTGGCTTGCAACTTGCTGGTTGGCAGAAAACTTATATCGAGAACTTATTCCAAAAGAGCAAGGACAAAGATGTTATTGTTGAGAAAATCAGCATGGGAAAGGTGCTCGTTCTCCCATGCAACCTCTATATCTGGGCAACCATGAATACCAGCGACCAAAGTTTGTTCCCTATCGACTCTGCCTTCAAGCGTCGTTGGGATTGGAAGTATGTGCCTATCAATACGGAAGTAAAGAAGTGGGCTATAGAAGTGGAAGGTCAAAAGTACTCTTGGACTTCTTTCTTGGATAAGATGAACTACCAAATCTTTAATGTTACCCATTCTGAGGACAAGAAGTTTGGTTTCTTCTTCTGCCATGCCGACAAAAAATCGGACGATACTGTGGAGGAGGAAGATGTTATCAGTGCAGAGAAATTCGTGAGCAAAGTCATCTTCTTTATTTATAACGATGTATTCAAAGATTACGGCTTCGACCGAAAGATATTTGCAGGGGAGGATGGCAAGCCAATACAATTCCACGAATATTATCACATGGATGGTAGCGTGGATGAGAGCAAGGTGAAGAAATTCCTTGAAAACATGGAGGTGAAGCCATTTGAAGCAGAACAAGCTGACGAATCACAAGAATAAAGTTTTATGCACATTATCATAGAAGAGCATCAATATCCCGTGGAGGTGCTGGGGAAAACGCTGGACGGCATCATGAACCTTAGGGATATGGACGGAAAGGTAAGCGTAAGCTACGTGGGGTATTACTATAACCCTACGCTGAAAGATTGCGTCTTCATCTTGCCAAAGGTCTTGATGGAAGATGTGGATGGCGAAGAACTTGTGTTCGGTCATTGCAAGCCTGAGGACATCATCGACTTGGAGAAACAAGACTTGCTGACTCAAGAGGAGCATGACTTTATCTATGAACTTTCCGTATGGATATATCGTGCCATCTACGTATATCGAGACAATGCACAAGATGCCACTATCGTGAAGCAACAACATGCCCAGGAAATGGGGCATGGCAAACTGCATCAATGCAATACCTTCCTAGACATCTTGCTGGCTCTGCTGAAATTCAACAGGGAGAACCAAAACTTCTTTTTCTTTGTTTTGCGAAACATCCACGCTGGTTTCAATAAAATCAACTGGAGCCGAACCATCAACAAGTCGATGGCGGTGATGCAGGGCAATACACCTACCTATTTGAACCCTGTCAACAAGAAACGTCAGATAAACTTTGACGAGGAACTTCTTGTCATCTACTTCTCTATCCTGCGTTACATCCATGATAAGTATGGCTTTCCTGTGCAAATCAACGTGAACTTTCCGCTGGTAACAAGCGAAAAATTCAATAGCTATATCGAGGGTATGGGAAAAGTGCGCATGATGCAGATTAAGTACAAGTACTTTTCTGACAAGGCTTTGTATCTATGGGAATTGTGCAACGCCTTCTTTGAGCATAGCAAGAACATCAATGTGCAGACTGACGACAAGGAATATTTGTTGGTGAAGAACTTCAACATAGTCTTTGAGGCTATCATTGATGAGTTGGTAGGCTCCAAGAATTTACCAAAGGACTTGAAGGATCAAGGTGATGGCAAGCGTGTGGATCATCTGTATCCATATAAGAACTTGACCAACAATGAGGATGAAAAGGAGATATATTATATAGGTGACTCCAAGTATTACAAGCGCAAGCATCCGATAGGTAAGGAATCTGTGTATAAGCAGTTTACATACGCCAGAAATGTGATACAGTGGAATCTCGACTTGTTTAATGACGAGAGTAGAGCGGAAGAGCAAGAGAAGCATCCGAAGCTCAGAGATGATGTGACGGAAGGCTATAATGTTATCCCTAACTTCTTTATTTCGGCAGAGCAAAAGAATCTCAAGATGGAGGACAACATCCACCTGACAGATAATGACAAGAAGCAATTCATGTCGATGCAGTTTGCCAATCGGCTCTTTGACAGGGATACTTTCCTAATAGCTCACTATGATGTCAACTTCCTTTTTGTGGTGGCTCTGTATGGTCGCAATGAGCAAGGGGAGAAAAAGACATGGAAAGATAAGGTGAGAGCCATGTTCAGGAAAGAAATCCAGGAGATGCTGACAGGGAAATTCTCATTCTATGCCATGACAGCCAAGGAGAATGTGAGTGCCGTGAATTATATACAAGACCACTTTCAACAGTTGTTGGGAAAAGTGTTTACACCGTATGATGACAAGGGAGAGGCACAGAAATACTACTCTTTGGCTCTAGACAAGGATGAGCAATTCGTGGGAGAAAATGCTGCTATTCTCTCACAACTCAAGGATGCTTTCTATGTGGTGGAATGTAATATCGGTGATAATCCAAAGAAGTTGTTGCCTAAGGTGACTCCTTTGGCTAAAGGGATGATGGCATCTCCATCAGACTTCTTGACCATGCATTATCTCGAAAAGTATCAGGACAAGATGATAGTGATAGGTTGTTATCACGATGAGGCTCACCTCAATTGGATTTTGGGCAACAATGACAAGGGCACGCTTATCTACAACTTGCGTGTAGGTAAAGACCGTCATGGTGCTTTGCCAAAGGCGCAGTTTGACAAGATGGTGGTCAATTTCGTAGTGCTCTATGAGTATGGGCATGAGCATGAGAATAAATATCGTGTCTTCCATGTGCATCATCATGCCTATATCAAGAAGGAGCGTATGGCGGAGACTGGCTATCCTTCTGAGCCGAAAGGCAATTACTTCTGCTATGTGTTTGACGAGGAGGTAACCCTTGGTACACTTGATATTCATAAACTCATTTCCGAGGAACGCATAGGGAATCGGGAGTATCAAGATGGTGCGCCAATATTTAGAAGTGGAGCAGAGTTGATGAAGTATAGAATGTATATTAAAGTAGATTGAAATATGGATTTTAAGATAGATAATATAGAAGTTGTTGAGAATCGTCCTTTTGCAAATTGCAAATTGGGACGAGAAAAATACGCTAAAATTCTTGAGCAAATTGTAGGTCAAGGAATGGGTGGTTGTGTCATGTCTTTAGTCGGAAGTTGGGGCACAGGAAAAACTACTTT